>JAESFO010000211.1_pt1 | contig 120263 bp, 114 predicted proteins | sample 9269421 | NCBI WGS metagenome assembly JAESFO01 (sample SAMN14502839, study PRJNA617101) | algae metagenome | isolation source: Nostoc desertorum CM1-VF14 and co-occurring heterotrophs from rocky... | place: USA: Clark Mountains, San Bernardino, California | collected 2000-06-05 | reverse complement strand
GCGGTCGCGTTATCAGCACTTGGGCTGATGTAATCAACCGGGCTAACCTGGGTATGGAAGTTATGCACGAGCGTAACGCTCACAACTTCCCCTTAGATTTGGCTGCTGGTGATGTTGCTCCTGTCGCTTTGAGCGCTCCTGCTATCAACGGTTAATCATAATCTGAGATACAATCTTCACGATTATCTATAAATAAAAAACGCTCTCCCTTTCGGGAGAGCGTTTTTGCATTGGGTTAATTCGATGGCACTGAAGACTTTTTTGAAGTGCAAAATAATGTCAAAACTAGATTGCTATATAGCGGTTCTCGCTTGGGTGCAGTACATTTTTAACCTCACTTCCATTCCTCTCTCCTAAAAGGAGCGAGGCTTTGAATCTTACTCCCCAAAGCTAGTAGTGAAGGGGTTGGGAATTAGGTTTGTACCGCACTCAACTAAGAACCGCTATAGTTTAGAACTTAAGCAATAATTATCAAAAAGTAAATTTTACGGGTAATAATTGCTAGCAGCGCAGATAATTGCCTCAAAGCTCAAGTATAAGGAGAAGCCAAGAATGATTTTACAACGTGGGCGTACGGTAATAGCTGCTTTGTTGCTGTCAGTGGTACTACTGACAACAGCCTGTAGCCCGAAAGCACCTGGACGTTTTGACCAGGCGCAAAAAGAAAGTACTCAACAAAAAAACGTTGCGGTGGCTAAGACTGCAACTCAGGGTAGTGAATTTAATAAACTTTTCCCAAAAGCTAGTGATAGCTACCAGGGTGTCTATACCCAAGAGAAAAAAGGCTTTGCCAATTTGAAGTTGAAAAAAGGCGGTAAAGATGTAGCATTGCTGTCTATTTCTGATACTACCAGCACACCTAGTGCAGCAGCAAAGTTCTCGAAAAGCACAAAAAAAATTGGCGGTTATCCCGCAGTGGAAGTTGGTAAGACGCAAACTGCAATTTTAGTAGGTAAGTACCAAGTAAAAGCAATTTCCAGCAATCCGTCATTTACAGCTAGCGATCGCGCAAATTGGCTAGAGAAGTTTAATCTTAATGGTCTGGCTAAACTGAAATGATTTGCACTACAAACATTCAGATAACAAAAACTAAATAAGGAGATTTTTGTGAGCAAATCGATTGTTGATTTGGTTGATCAATTGCCATCTGGCGGCTTGACCATTTCTTTGTTGAAGTCCCTCGATTTTGTTGCTCCTGGAGAGTGGCAAAATACTGTCGGCTTTGTCAACACCATTAAAACCGTCACTGGCGAGGACGATGAAGATTTAATTCAACAAATTGGCGAAAGAGCGATTTATCTATTCAACGACAAATCCCAAGGATATCAAACAGCCTTGTGGTTATATCAAACCGTTGATGGTACAGATAAAGCGCTTGGTGCAGCCGCTTTAGCCAACAAAGTTGGCGAGAAAATTCCTTTGTTGGGTTTTTTAAACTCTGTTACTCCTAAACCTGATAAAGCTCAAACCATCGATTTGACATTGAAATTAGTGGCTGAGTTAGTAGCCTTCTGTCAAATTAACGGCATTCCTGGAGACAGTATTGGAGATTTCGTCGCCTCTTTAGGTGAGTATAGTGGCGAATCACTCATCCGCATGGTGGCATTAATTTGCGTTGATGGTTTAATACCTCTGGGCCCAGACTTCATCAGCAAAGCGATATCTGGGCTTAATCAAACAAACCCACAGGAATTAGAAAAAAACTCGACTTTCCAAAACATTCAAGATGTGATTCCAGGTAATAATTCTAGTAGTAAACTCAATTTTATCGGTGAAAGCTTTGACTCAGTTAAAGGTTGGATGAATGGGCTAGTTAGCGCCAATAATTTAACGCCACAAAAGGTTGTCCACAACTTGCAAAGTTTTACCGATATTGCTGATGATAAGTTGGATTACCTTGCAGCGTTCCTGGATGTAACAACGAATTATTATGAACACACTGGCACGCAAACTCTAGCACGTCGCTTGATTGAACGGGCGGTGGCAGAGATTTAGGTTGATGGGGAGTGGGGACTAAGAAGATTTTTCAATCCCCAATCTTTATCAGGGTAAACGCAAATCTGCTGCGATCGCATATAAGTAAGGTTGAAAAATAGCCAAGTTTTCCAGTTTATCAAACTTACCTGTTTGCGAACCTGGGTCAAAGGCAGTGGTAATTACGTAAAGTTTATTGCCATCAAAGGCGACATGACCGATATGTTGCTCTTGTACTCCACCTTTTTGCTTGAGTCCGGCGAACCCATAGCGAATTCCTTGAAGCTTGCCAACTGCTACTGGTTGCGGTGGATAGGCTAAGAAAGAAATTTCTTTTCCATATTCACCCTGACGATCTTTCGCAAAAGCAGCGTAATAATCTCCAACCCAAGCCTTAAGTGCTGTTAATACCTGGGTTTGGTATTTGGGACTTTGGTAATCCACTTGGAAACCAGGTGGAATCCCGGCTGCTACGAGTTTCTTTTGAAAATCCTCGTTGTTTGCTAATGGGTAAACGTTAATCTCAACTGTACCCAATAGTTCATCTTTGGAGGAGACACACAATAAAGGCGCATTTCCCTTACAAGCAGTAACTTGCCAGTTAGTTGGAGTAGCAGTATCTCCCAAGATTTTCTGCCAGATATTTCCTTCATTAGGGTTGGAAAGTTTTGCAACGGCAGTAGCTTTTACCACTTTGGGTGGAGAAAATTGCGGGAGAACAAATTTTGCTCCTAGAGGTATTGATACCAGCAAAATAGAACCTAGTAATAAATGATAAAGTCGTAACATTTTCTTGAAAATTTAGAGCTAAGGATTGCAAATTAAGGGATATCTACAATACTTTATGGCTATATAAAAAGAATACATTTATATTGCTGCAAGTTCCGCAAATGGAACTTAACAAACTATAGCGCTTCTTTGCCGAATCAGGTACAAGGTAGGGTTTGACAACTGTGCATTTGTGTCAACTTAAACCCAAGTGAATGAAATTGCCTGCGGCACAGTGCGTGTAGCTTACTTCTCCATATCTTTCGTAAGGGCACAGCGTTGCTCACTGGTGTCAACTTAAGAAGATAAAGCCTAAATTTGTTGGGTGTAAGTGTCAATCTCAAGGGTGGCGCTTACGCCTGGATTTGACTAATCCAAAGAGCTTTTGTATGTTCCACAAGATAAGGAACAGCCTCATTGGCATCACCACGGTGAACAGCTTTAAGGTAGATGCAAAGTGGCTTTGTCAACGCGCACCCTTTCGTAGAGAAAAAGTATAGTAGCGATCGCACTCTCATGGGTAGCGCTTTTGTTTAAATAACTGTAATAACTGTTCCTAGACTCTCATTTGCCAATCTATCCACCGCACACACGGCATAAGTTCCCGGTTGTTGGACGGTAGCGAAGGTTGTGCCAGCAGACAAAATTTGCTGAATTGTCCAAGTATCGCCAGTTTGCCGATAAAGTGTCCAGGAACGAACTGGCTGATTATCTCCAGGCTGCCAACTTAGTTTGCGGTTATTAACTTGTAGTTCAATGGGTGGAGAGGGCGGTGTTGTATCCTGCCAAGACAAAGTTGGAGCTAGCGCAGGTTTGTTATAAAGCAGACTTTGGAATTTATCAGCAATGCCTTGACTATTGTCCGTCAAAACACCGACATTAAAGAAGATATTCCCCAGCGACAACCGTCCAGCTTGACTACGACTAATTTTTACCTGCTTTTCAATCTCATCACTCTCTCGACTTTTGTTGCTTGGTTCTGTCAGGTTGTTACCAGCGTAAACGTGTCTTTGCTTTGTATTTATCTGTGTCCACCACTGTAGCAACGCCGAATAACTTTGTTGTGGTTGGTCTGTGCGCCAGTAAAGTTGAGGGGCAATATAATCAATCCAGCCTTCTTCTAACCATTTCTTCGCGTCAGCATACAGCACATTGTAAGCATCCAACCCAGTAATACCAGCGGGTTGTCCGGGACGATAGATCCCAAAGGGACTGATACCAAATTTTACGTCGGATTTGGTTGTTTTAATTCCCTGCCAAAGGCGCTGTACCATTTTGTTAACATTGTCTCGTCGCCAGTCGCCAAGGCTGAGTGTACCACCAGCTGCTTTATATGCAGCATAAGTTTTGTCATCAGGGAAAGACTGTCCCTCGATGGGATATGGATAGAAATAATCATCTAAGTGAATGCCATCAACATCGTAGCGCTTCACTACATCAAGAATTACGTTGTAAGCTCTGTCTTGAACTATTTTTAGTCCTGGGTCCATCCAGCGTTGAGTTTTCCACAAATAAACGCTTTCTGGATTGGTAGCCGCTATGTGGGGACGGACTGTTTTAGCTGGGTTGGTGGAAGTGCTAGCGCGGTAGGGATTAAACCAAGCATGAAGTTCAATATTGCGCTTGTGACATTCTGCGATCGCAAAGGCTAAAGGATCATAAAATGGTTCTGGTGCTTTCCCCTGAGTTCCTGTAATCCAAGCACTCCAAGGCTCTAATTGCGATTCATATAAAGCGTCTCCCTCCGGTCGCACCTGGAAGATGAGGGCATTGAAGTTTAGCGCTTGTAATTTACTAATAATCTCGCTGAGTTCAGCTTTTTGTTGGGCAACAGAAAGTCCCGCCTTGGAAGGCCAATTACTATACCATACCGATGCTATCCATGCCCCCCGGAATTCCCGACTATGATTTACCTTAACGCTACCGACAGGTGTGGGCGTTGGTGTTGGTACTGGTATGGGTATGGGCGTTGGTGTCGGGGTTGGTGTCGGTGTTGGTGGCTGCACTAAGTAACTAGAGGTAATTTTTTCTGCCTCACCTAAATACACCAAAGCTTGATAAATAATTACTGCTACATCTGCACGGGTGGCTGCGACATTGGGACTGAGTAATTTGATATTGGGAAAACTAACTACCAATCCAGCTTTGGTGGCAATAGCTATCTGATTTCTACCATACCCAGGAATTTGAACAGAATCTTGATAAATTTGTGGGAGTGCTGAGAGCAGGTCAGGTTTTACCTTGGTGGCAATTTCTAAGCCTGCTACTAAAGAAACTAAAACTTCTACTCTTGTAATTCGGTTAGCAGAACGGAAACTTTTATCAGGAAACCCACTAATAAATGCTTTTTCGTAAGCGTTTTTAATGGCTGCTGCTGCCCAATAATCAGTTGGTACATCAATAAAGGGAATATACTGCCGTTTTTTGGTAACTGTCGGGAATGCCTTGGCGATGATGGCGGCAAATTCAGCGCGAGTGAGTGAGTTATCGGGACGATAAGTGCCGTTAGGCAATCCACTGACAATACCACGTTGGGCTAAGGCTGTAATAAATAAGCGTGCCCAATGGTTTTGAATATCCGAGAAAGGAATAGCAATAGATACCATTGTTGATTGCAGCTAGCTGGCCTTGATTTTGATTCCTTAGTTAATTTAGCAATATATCCGAGCGATCGCTGCTGCAATTTCTTAGTAAACTTTCACTACTCAAGTTTGTTTGGGCATTAGGCATGGGGCATTGGGCATTGGCAGTCGTTATTATTTTCCTTGCTCCCCCCTGCTCCCTGTGCCCTGCCCCCTGCTCCCTGCTCCCCTGCGTCTTCCCCAACTCCTATGTACTAAGTAGGATTTGCAGCTTGCTCAGGAGGATTTGAGGTAGAACTCGCGTTTAACGATAGCATTACGCGGGAAACGCCAGTGAAAATAACGCTGACACCAACGAGTGTGCCAAGAAGCCAGGGGGCATTGAAAGGCCACTGGAACCAAATCATTGCACCTAGGACTAGCGTAATAATGCCATCACCTAGTATCCATGTCCAGTTATTTTGCGGACGTAACCGGAATGCCAAAATTAACTCGAATGTACCTTCAGCCAGCAAAAAGCTGCCAAGCAACAAAGTTAGTGTGAGAATACCTGTATAAGGATAAACAAACAGCATTATACCTGTTGCAATATAAAGTCCGCTTAAGAGAAGCTTCCAAATAAAAGCTCCTTGGTGGCGGGTTTGAGTAGCATAAACTAGTTTAGTAAATCCGGCGAAAATCAAAATTACTGCAATCCAAGTCTCGGTAAATAAAGTCGAGAGACTAGGCGCTGCGATCGCAACAACCCCGAAAATACTCAAAAGAACACCACTTATCAGTGACCCATTAACATCCTTTTTAACATCTCTAGAAACATCGGCTGTCATACAAATCTTTTCCCTATTTTTAAACTAAACTCTACATTTAGGTTAGGGAATTTCTAAGTAACAGAGTATGAACCCTAAGATAGACTCATCAGTATTAACTTAATCCTAATTACTGCTAAGAATTTACGACTATTGAAACACCAAACCAATCATCTGATGACATAACTATCAGAAAAGTTTCGCAAGATTGCTTAAGCGTTCATAAACAGCAATGAGAGCATCTCCTTTAAGTTCGACAGAAGTATTCGGATAATTCTGAATGGCTCCAAGCAGCGTAACTTCACCATTTTGTTCGATCGATGAACTTAAAGCAGTTCGCAGCGCCTGCTGATCTAGTTGTCCTGCGGGAGGGTGAACTACTTGACCAATTTGATCAACTAAAACTGGCCCTGCCCAGCTAGACAGTAAGTTATTTAAAAAGGCAGGATCGGCTTTTATCGAAGCTTTCAATGCCTTACGAGCTATTGCCGGGTCTTGTTGCGCCGCCTGTAAATAAGCTTTTAATGTCGGGGTAGTCTTGCCAGCTTCTGCAAACTGAGTTAATTCTTCAACAGATATTTGCCCCTGAAAAGTACCATACTTTAAAACAACTTGTTCAGCAGCATTAGCATTAGTACTTGAGAGAAGAATAATAGCACCTACGCCTAAAGCTACTGTTTGAGTGAGTAACTTCCCGAATTTACTATTGTTTAATTGATTGATAAGTTGATAAATTTGCATTTTGTCTAACTTTAATAATGGTGCGGAGCATACATAGGCACAAAGTGCCTAAACGTTATATTATTCCACGAAAATCTTGCTACAGATACATGATTAGGGACGTACAACTAGACGCCCCTACAGCCAATTTGTTGCAAAGATTATTGAAAATGGTGTTATTAAGCCTTTTCGTTAGGCAAAGCTAATGAGGTAGTATTGGCTTATCTTCGTCTAAGGTTGGTGCTGGTATACCCAAATGCTTTCTTGCAGACTCTTCAGCTAGCTTTCGGTCTTGCTCGTTATTGAACTGACTCTCATCTAACAAATGAGGATTTCTTGCCGCTTCATCTCGGCTTGGTCGATAGCCATTTTTCCATTTGTACTTCAAGTCCATAATTTGAAAGGCAGATATACTGCAATTTGATTTCCTAGTTTTTCATAATAGGCGCTTAATGGTACATGACACTCCTACTATAGGTTGAAGAGGCTAATTCTGAGGGTACAAATTTAATATAATCTTTGAGCAAGAATACTCTATTGGACAGAACTTGGTAAATTAAACACGCCAAGAACAACTTATAAGTGACGATCGCAAATATATATAATAACTCTTGCCACCATCTGCGATCGCTGCTGGGTATCATATAAAATTTTACAGTTGCAGAATTTGTTTGATTTTATTCTCTCAAACCGCAGTTTACTTATTTCAGCGTTTTCCGCAAACAAAATGACATTTAACTAAAAAAAGGCTTTCACAGGCATTATGCTCAAGCTGGTAAGTATTAGTTTGGTTAAAAAAGAAGCTAAATTTTAGTTTACCTTTTTTGTCACAAATGATTTCAGATTGCTATAGATTTATCATCCTAAAGTTATAGAGACAGTTTGAATATAGTTCAAAATTTATAAAACTTCTGTCTAAAGAAGTAAGCCAAAACTTACTTTGCTATGCCTGAAAATTATGTATGCACAGAACAGTCACTCTCAACCAATATCTCTATAGATATAACTAAAAAAGCTAATTTTAGGATAACTCCATCTGTAGACTCACGCAATTCAAACAAAAAAGGTTAATACTAAAAATAACTTTACCAGCATTCAACCTGGTTGTAATCAAAATTCCAGGCTAGGAAAAGCAAATAGAGAAAAGAGTGCAAAAAATGACAATTTCTACAGACCGCGATCAACACATTAAAAAGCTGCATGAATTAATCAAAAATATTGATTATGGTATGTTTACCACAGTCGATGATGATGGCAGTTTACATAGTTACCCGATGTCAAAAAGTGGTGAGATTAACTCTGAACCCACGCTCTGGTTCTTTACTTATGCTGGTTCTCATAAGGTGACTGAGATTGAACATCATGAGCAGGTAAATGTTAGTTTTTCTTCACCCGAACAACAACGATACGTTTCTATCTCAGGTATCTCGCAACTCGTCAAAGACCGCAACAAAATGCGAGAGTTATGGAAGCCGGAACTTCAAACCTGGTTTCCTAAAGGACTGGACGAACCCGATATTGCTTTGCTTAAGGTGAATATTAACCAGATTAATTATTGGGATAGTGCATCCAGCTTCAAGCCACAAACAATTAATTTAAATAATTAGTAATTGGTAATTTGTAATTAGTAATTAAAAAAATCAATTACTAGTTACAAATTAGCTTCAAACGTGTAATTAGTGGGCGAAATTGGCAACCGTTAAGTATTTTTAATTAAGAAAAATCAATGACAGATAAAAAGGATGATAATTCTGCCCAAAAGTATCTACCTTTAGAGATAAAGCGGCGAAATTTTTTAAAAGGAATAGGCTTTATCGGTGCTGGCGCAGGAGCAATTTTTGCTGATCACATCCTCAATGCCAATTCTGAGGTGGAAGCGGCAGAAGTTCCAGCATTATCTGCAACTCTAGCTAACAGCACAAATACTGGTGAAATTCCTCTTCGTCCACTGGGGAAAACAGGAGTAAAAGTGTCGGTGCTCGCACTTGGGGGTGCAACTTTGGGGCAAGCAAAGAGCAAAGAAGAAGCGATTCGCATCACCCACGAAGCTATTGACAACGGCATCACTTTCATGGATAACGCTTGGGAGTATAACAAGCATCGTAGTGAAGAGTGGATGGGAGAGGCGTTGCAAGGGCGAAGAGACAAGGCTTTTTTGATGACGAAGGTTTGCACCCACGGACGCGATCGCAAAGTAGCAATGCAGCAACTTGAAGAATCCCTACATCGTCTCAAAACCGACTACCTTGACTTGTGGCAAATCCACGAAGTTGTTTACGACAACGATCCAGAAAGGATTTTTCGTACTAATGGGGCAATTGAAGCTTTGGATCAGGCAAAAAAAGAAGGTAAAGTCAGATTCGTTGGCTTTACGGGTCACAAAGACCCTGCTATTCATCTAAAAATGCTTTCCTACAATTACCCGTTTGATGCAGTGCAATTGCCGCTTAATTGTTTTGATGCTAGTTTTAGAAGCTTTGAACGGCAAGTACTACCGGAACTCAATAAACGGGGAATTGCCGTAATTGCAATGAAAAGTCTCAGTGGGAATGCTGATGCAGTAAAAAAAGGTGTCGTGACTCCCCAAGAAGCCATCCGCTATGTCATGAGTTTACCGATCGCTACACTTGTTAGCGGTATTGATTCGCTGGAAGTACTGCGGCAAAATTTAGCGATCGCCCGTAGTTTTCAACCGATGCAGGCAAAAGAAATGCAAGCGTTGCGCGATCGCTGCGTCCAATATGCCACCGATGGGCGTTTTGAACTCTTCAAAACCTCCATGAAGTTTGATGGCGATGAAGGCAGAATCCAACATGGCTTTCCACCTCAAAGCCAAGTGCAAACATGAGACTGAGAGCTGAGGGGACAAGTAAACCCAATGCCCCCCCGATAAACACTCACTCTCAGCAGGATGTTGATCTAAATTTAGATAAGGTTCGAGTATCAGTTTTAATCGCTTTTGAATTTGTATGTAGACGCCAGTAAAGTGTCTAGATATTGTTTACTTTTTGTTTCATATTTTCACCGAGGTCTTATGAGTTACCTTGTTGCAGTTTTACCAGATCGAATACAAGCAGAAGCCGCCTACTCTGCTCTAGAAAAAGCAGGTTTGCCAACTTCACAAATTAATATTTTGGGCAATGGTTATTTAAGTGCTGATGAATTTGGACTAATTGATCCCGACAAGCAAGCCCGCAAACAATCAACTCGGCTCTTATGGTGGCTTGTGCCCTTTGGATTTGTTGCAGGTGCTGCCTTCAACTATCTCACAGCAATTGAAATATTTCCCCAGATTACTCGATTTGGCAATGAACTTCTTGCTGGTATTTTAGGAGCAATATCCGCTGCGCTAGGGGCTACTTTAATCGGTCGAGGAGTTGGCTTAACAGTTGGTAGTGGCGATGCTTTACCCTATCGTAACCGTTTGAATGCTGGCAAATACCTAATTGTAGTTACTGGAAATCGGGATTTAACACGCGAAGCTACGCGTGTAGTGCGTCAATTTGAACCAGAGAATATTCAAGGCTATACAGACTATTCACAAAACAGCAAACTTGTTGGGAATTGAGTCAAAATTTGTGATTTTTAAATATGCAATTTTTTGATTAAGTTTCAAAAAAAGCTAATCTACATCGGGTTCAACACCAAGCGATGTCTAACGACAAGCCTCTTGGTGTCCACGCAATTGTGCAATTAACCGTTCAGCCCATTGTTCATAGAGACGGGAAACACCTAAAACGGCAAACCAATCTAGTCGTTTAGTTCTATTATGATTCAATTGTTTTTGAGTAACTTAACACCTTGCAGAACGAGGCAGCATAAATTTCTCACCCTCAGCTGCAAATCTACCACGAACCATCAGCACAGTTTCATCAAATAGGTGGGGGAATGATTGCACATCTTTGACATCGAGAAGTTCTGGACTAAAGTAAATCACGACTTCTTCAATGGGTTGAGGTATTTTAGCAAGAATATTGTTTAAAGAGCATATCTGCGGTGTAACTAGATCAAAAAGATGAAGTCGAGTATCTTCTATCTCCATGCAGGCGATTAAATCTAAATCTTCTGCATAGTATAAAGTACGACTTCCTTCATTGACACAGAACACAGGTTTTTCCTTGACTACACCAACGATATTAGAAACAGGAGCGCGTGTTTCCAATAGTCTGTGTAGCAATGTGTAATCTTTGGTATCTGTAAAATTCAGTGTTATGAAGCTATCAGTGCTACCCGTGGAATTACACTTAACTTTGAAGATGTGTTCTTCGACAACACGAAAGCCAAAAGGTAAATAAAACTCTGGTTGTGGTGTTGTCAGTACTAAAGTTTGGTAAAGGCGATCGCAATATCCTAGCACTTCCTCCATCACTTCGCGGTAATACCCTCTCCTACGAAATTCTGCACGGGTAGCTACTCCATGAACTCCTCCGACAGTAAGCTTTTGTCCCATAATTTGCATGGGAATTTCTAACACTCCCACATGGGTAATAGCTATATCATCATGAAAGCGAATAAACGGAGTTGAAGCTGTTTCCCAAGGTGCACCTAGTTTTCTTGCACATTCTGCTAAACTTCTGAGTCCGGGAAATGTGACTTCCATTAAGTCAAAAAGTTTATCGCTTATGCTGGGTTCAGCAGAGAACGACTGTTTAAAACGATACTTGGTCATAGTTAAAGTATTACTATCACTTACAGTCTATACTACAAAAGTAATCCCAGCAAATTCAATAAGAAAGGCAGGAGGCAAAAGGACAACTGTCTTTTGTTTCCTGCCGCAACCAGAGGGAGCAGGGGTTTGAATCCCCCACTGAATCAAAGATTGCAGTGGCAATTATTTGGCGGGGATCTGAATCCCCCACCAAATTGCCTGCTTTTCAAAAAAAGCGAACTAATATTTCTCAAGCCTGAATCTCGTCAAATAATACTAAACCATACTTCTCACCAGTAGGTAAAAAGCCAATTCCTCGATAAACTGCTTGGGCTGCTTGGTTATTATCACCTGTAAACAGGATGGCACGTTTTACTAAGAGCGATCGCGCATCTAATAACGAACCTGCTACCACACTTTTGGCATAGCCTTTACCCCGCAGCGCTGGCGGTGTCCACAGATACTTCATCTCCAGGTTGCAGGGTTCTCAAAGTAGGCACAAAAAACTCCTGAGTGTGCAATTCAGTTTACTGAATTTTATCTTGCTTACTGCTGGTAGATTAATAGATTATTGATACGTCTTTTTTGTAAAATAGGAGTGATTGTAAGGTAACGTAGTACATTTGAATTGAAAGTGTTAGCGCGATCGCCTTCTTTATCACTCCTATAAATCAGAATAATTTTTAATGAAGCGTCAGGCTATAGCCATTCTCAAAGGAAAAATGTTTAAGCTAACTTGTCGCTACTGCTTTGTTTCCATTCTGGCTGCCATTTTTGCTGCCGTTACCGTTCACACTGGCAATGAATGACGGTTGCTGTGAACTGGGAACTGGTGACTCGCCTCGCAGTCCCTTGCGGCGTTGGTTCTTAGGAACACCTCCCGCCATGCCATACTCCACACTGCTTTTACCATATTGAGTAGCAACACCCAACAGCATATGCTCTGCCATATCTGCCAACTCGCGCTCTGTTTCGAGCATTTCATGGTATAACTTATCGAGATTGGAAAGAGCAGTGTTGTATAAATGTTCTCTAGTTCGCATCGTCTCAATTAGGGTTGAGAAGGCTGGTAGCGTGAGTCCATTGCCAACATTTAAATTCGGATCAATTGAATTGATGCCAGCAGCACGACGCGCTGCTTTTTCTAATACCTGAGACGTTCTTTTTCTCCGAGCCATGATCTGAACCTTGTAATCCAATACGGTTAATATTCTTTACTTTAAATAACTTTCGTATTGTTCAGCTTGAGAGAACTCCGGCAATTATCCAATGGTTTTTGTTACATAGCAATGTCGTCATGAATGCGCGATATACCGAAATGAGAAAGCAATTAAGCTTTTGAGAAAGCAATATGTCTTTTTGCTTGCTAAATCTACCGAAATGAGAAAGCAATCAAGCATTTTGAGAAAGTAATATCCCTTTTTGCTTGCTGAATCTACTGAAATGAATGCGCGATATACCGAAATGAGTAAGCAATTAAGCTTTTGAGAAAGCAATATGCCTTTTTGCTTGCTGAATCTACTGAAATGAGAAAGCAATCAAGCATTTTGAGAAAGCAATATGCCTTTTTGCTCGCTGAATCTACTGAAATGAGAAAGCAATCAAGCATTTTGAGAAAGCAATATGCTTGATTACTTATTGAAATCCACTTGAGCAGGTATTAAAAGCTTGACAAGCTTAAGTAAGATATTTTATTTTGAAGTGAGCATGTTAAAACTTATCAACGCATCTCAGCCGAACCCTGAAAACTTTATAATTCTGTTGAAATGCATTGAGTTTTTGAGTTAATTGGAGGCTGTTGAGGGCGAATTGTGTTTCTGCAATTGCGAATTATCTTGGTCAGCGAAGGTTTTGAACTCGATCGCATCATGGCTACAAAAGAGGCGCACTTCACTACTGTGGTCGAGCGATAACGCACGCAACTTATCTTGATTAGAAAGTCGAGCCTTGCGGTCTACCTCCATAAACGATTGGTAGGCACGTAGACCAGGTGTGCAAACTCGTTTAGGAGAGCCGACTTCGTGTCGGTAAAAGTAAGCATCCCCTGCATGTAAGAGCCAGCCTTCGGATGTCTCAATAGCGATACCTGCATGACCCCGTGTGTGACCAGCGAGTGGTATCAGGAGAATTTCGGGCGGTAGCCCTTCGAGGTTACGTACTGCCTCAAAGCCGAACCAAGGTTCACCACCAGCCGAATAATACTTCCAATTTTTTACTTCATCCCACTGCCCAGGGCGGTAACGTCGAGATGAGACAAAGCCGTGCCGTTCCTTGGCTGCTTCAATCTCACTGAGCATTACATGCACGGTTGCTTCGGGAAAATCTTCCAACCCGCCTGCATGATCAAAATCGAGGTGAGTAAGCACTATGTGGCGAACATCACGCGGGTTTAAACCAAGCCTCTCAATAGCCGCAACCGCCGTGTATTTTTCTTCAAACTTGATGCGATTCAAATTCATGAAGAAGGGGCTGAGTCTTGATAATGGCGCTTGAATATCGCGCTGACCGAAGCCTGTATCTATGAGAACTAGTCCCTGATTTGTCTCGATGAGCAGACAATGACAAACGAGACAGGCTGTTAGTCCGCGACTAAAACCGTCAAACAGTGCCCCACCAATCGGGCACATACAACCGCAATTAAGATGATGAATACGCATAAATGATTCTACCGAGCATTAATCTCTTTTAAAGATGAAAAAAGATGAATAATCACCATACTTAGGAGTGAACAAATTTATGTTTTTACAAAATTTGATTGCTGAGTTAGTTTTGCTGTTTGTGTCTAAAGTCTAGTGAAATCGATTTGCGGGTTTAACTTGTTTAGGTTGTAATTGTGAGAATGAGCCTGACTCGCTACGATCGCATTAGAAATTTATCGCATCTGAGTATGTCAAAGCAGGACGAACCACTCACAGGAGAAGCGTTAATTAAGGAAGTCTGTCGGCGGATTCGGGTAGCCCGCAGCTATTGGGATGCTCACAACAATGCTGCCTGTAGGGGTGAGCGCGATCGCGCAATCTTCCTTTACAATACACTGAGCAAAGAACAAAAAGAGCAGATTCCGCAAGTGTTGCGGGTATGGCTGCGCTACCGTAGTGAGAAGTACTTTGGCGCACATCGAACACCGTCCAAATCGGCACGAAAATCAAAATAGACTTATCAATTGTTATGTGTTTTCTAGTAAATTACTAGCCAGTTGTAGCGTTCGCGCAGCGTCTCGTAGAGAAGCGATGACCGAACGCTGTAAGTTGCTTGAGGAGATATTCTACAGCGTTGGGTCAACAACTGGCGGTTTGTGGAGGTACTGAGGCAGATGGTAAACCATTCCTCATGTAACCTTTGGGCTGTCCCGTTCTCTTGATATCTCATTTAAACTCCAAAACAGAGAGTTGTAATGCCAATTTGGCAGAATCTTTCTGTCTTTAATTGAAATACCACTTTCACTTCAACTTTTTCTTAAAAGATGAACGAATTGCACTTGATAACAGCACAGGAAACTCTGCCAGTTCAATAGATAATTTTTAGCAAAGTTCGTTAAGCACGTACAAGTTAGGTCGGTTGTTACCCACACTAGTCTAATTGTGATTAGCCATAATGTAGTGTAGTAGTGCAATCTATTGCACTGTTATAAAAGCTAAATACAGAGGTAAACTATGTTTCCTTTTTGGGGTAATACCTGTTATGGAAGCGAACCCATTTCGCGCAAAGCTGGCTTAGAACGGAAATTAAAATTCTTGATTTGGATGCGAGATGATTTAGAGTCCAGACTGGCTGGTATTAATGCTTCTATTGAAACCATTCGGCAGCAAATAGAACGCCCAGACTCAGCTGCTTAGAACTTAGTTCTTGCAGAGTTTGTACTTAGTCCGATTGTAACTCCTTGATGACTGGGCGCTGTAAATGGGCTGCTGCATCAGCGTTGTAGTCTTTGTACAGCGCTCAGTCATTAACCAAAGAGGCAGTCTTGAAAAACGAAGCTCAGTTTTTTGCGCTGGTAGCTAGTGAAACTAACCTTGATTGAAGATTTAGAACCCACGCCAAAACTTATATAAATGAAAAATATTATCTCGATTGGTTGGAATAGCTGGTTTAAACGGCACAAAGATTCTATTTTACTCTTTGACTCAATTGCTGCCGCTAATGAGATTGCCTTTATGCTTAACGGTCAGTGGGATGGCTGCAATGGTGTGATAATAGATAAATGTGATGAGGTAGCTGTTAACACTGTTACCAAACTATTAGAAGCTGCATGGTGTTATCAAGGCGCATCAAAAGCTGTTTTAGACAGAGTAGCAACTGATGGCATTTTACGCCGTTATGCAATGGGAGAAAGAAATTTTATTAATGCTAATTTGAGGTGTGCACTACTTGCATCCGCGAAACTGAGTGAAATTAACCTAAGTTATGCAAAGTTGAGTTGGGCAGACCTAAGCCAAGCCAATCTAAGTAAAGCTGATTTAACAGCAGCAGACCTAAGTGAAGCTAATTTAAGCGGGGCCGACCTGAGTAAGGCATATCTAATGAGGGCAAACCTAACTAAGGCAAACCTGCAACTAGCAGATATGAGGGGAGTCAACTTAAGTAGCGCTAACTTAAGCGAAGTTAACCTAACTAATGCCGATTTAACAGGAGCTAATTTATCGCTAGCTGACCTCAGAGGCGCAAATTTTCACTGTTGCAATTTGAGTGGGGCCAACCTAGCAGGTGCTAAGTTAATTGAAAGTGACTTGGCTTTTGCTAGACAATAAGCACGCCTCGAGGTAATTGGACTTAGCTACGATTTGCTTAAGCAAGCAAGTATAATTTACTTAGTTTGAAATATATTTTGTACCATTTTTTTGTCTGTATTCGCTGCTGTCTTATCTAACTCTGCAAGCTCACTGGCATTTAATTGCCAACCCAATGCACCAATATTCTCCCTCGCCTGTTCCACGCTCTTTGCTCCAGGGATAGGAATGGTTCCTTTACAGATGCACCAATTGATTGCGACCTGTGACATGGTTTTGTTTCTGGACTGTGCCACCTCACGCAAACATCCCAAAAGCGATCGCATTCCTGGTAATATTTGTCTGAACAACAAACCTCGGATGCCTTTGGGAAAAGGACCTTGCTCAGAGTATTTTCCTGTCAATAGCCCCAAAGCCAGAGGGCTGTAGGCAACAAGTTTAATTCCCAACTCATCACAAAGGTCTTTGAGCTTTAGTTGAGTGACGGAATATGTAGACAACAAAGAATATTGAACTTGCAGAGTAGTAATAGGAACGCCTTGTTCAGCAAATTTTTTCTGCACTTGCTTAAGCCGCTTAGGCCCATAATTGGATAATCCTACTCCTTTAACCAATCCTTGCTCATACACATCGGCAAGACCATCTAACAGCCCTTCCTCTTGCCAAGGAGCATAGTTTGCTGTAGACCAGTGCATTTGTACCAAATCTACGTTTCTTCCCAAGCGTTGGGCAGATGATTTACAAGCTCTTACCATTGATTGACGTGTCCATCTCCACGGGTAAGCAGCAAGCTTAGTCGCAATACAAATATCATCTTTGCCTGAACCTACATATTCTCGGCTGAATTGTCCTAGAAGTAGCTCACTCCGACCATTCAATCTCCCGGTTCCGTAAGAATCACCTGTATCAAATAAAGTTACACCGTTGTTTACACAAAGGTTAAAGACGGCTTGCAACTGGTCATCCATACTTTCGTCATATCCCCAAAGCAGTTGGTTGCCCCAGGCCCAAGTCCCACAGCCCATACTTGGAAGGAAGAGTTTTTCGAGAGTCTGCATCTTTGCTCTCTGTAAGATTGCCTTATTAATTATCAGGCATATAGTAGGTATTAACGCACGAATAGCATGATTACCAAGCAAATGAAAAGAATTTTCTAGCAATCGTGCAATATTGCATATTTTGTTTTAAAAATTTACAAAGGTTTGGAATATTCTCCAAAAGTAGGCTTGCTACTTTACTTATTGGGCAAACAAAGCCCAAGCATATATATTTTTTTTTAGTCGGTTGCTAAGTTGCTAAAAGCAGCTAAAGCACCAACTATTAGGATATTGTCGAATTTGCTGCAAGGAGCCAAGCTTTTTGAGTCCATGCGTTATTAAAGAACGCAACTTCTGGCACTTCTAATTCAAATGAATGAGGTGGTGATTGTAGCAATAAAGGCGAACCTTTGTCATGAGCCTCAACTAAGTTAACTATCCAGGGAAGAAAGTCTAAGATTTCTTTTGGTAGTACAGTTAATTCAAAATCCCACATCAGATTAAGACCTCGGCAGACTTGTCCTTTTCTGAACGTCGTAATTCTACCAGCACTCTTGTTAATAGCCAGTCGAAGAATGAATGGGCGGAATGGGAAAAATTTATCAGGTGCTGTATAAGCGTATACATTTATATAATTCAGTCTCTCCCTATGATCTATCCAAGATGCGATCGGTGAATTATTACTATAAGATGTACCAGTTATGCTGACCGACATATTCATAGCAGCAACAAAGTTAGAGTATAACTCACGCCTTAGTTCGCTAACAATATGTTTAGCTTCTGGGTTCATGATTACTACACCTATTACAAAAACGATACCTACGGGAAGTACGCTAACACAAGTTAACCGAAGCACAAAAAAAGACAGACGCCTTGTCTGCCCTCAAGACTTTAAAGCTAATTTCTTAGCTTTAGACTTTAATAACGGCCAGAGGAACCACCATCACCACCTCGTCTACCGCCAGAGGAACCTCCGTCTGTCTTGGGTTTAGCTTTATTAACTTTTAAGCTCCGACCCATCCACTCAGCAGTATCAAGGGCCTCAATCGCTGCTGTTTCTTGCGCGTCTGATTCCATTTCTACAAAGCCGAAACCTCTCATCCGTCCTGTTTCTCGGTCTATAGGCAATTGAACATTTTTTACCGTTCCGTATTCTGCAAAGACGTGCCGGAGGTCATCTTCTTTAACCTCATAAGATAGGTTACCGACGTAAATTGACATAGGATCTCTCCAGAATCAGGGGTGTAGAGATTTAGATCCGGAGAGGTCTGTAATACAAGTACATATAAAAACAAACTACACAGCCGAATTTCATCTTTCACGCATACTTTAACATAAATTGAGAAGTTATATTCACAAGCAAAATTATACTTATTCTGTTGCTCTAAATACTCGGACAGCAAACGAACCTAGTTTAAAATCAACCTACCAGCGATCGCACTGAATTTGAGATCACTAAAAAATTCAATTACTGAACTTATTTTTCTGCAAACAATACTAGTAATTTATAAATTTTATTCACTGAAAATTTTAAAAAAGAGCAATTAAATAAAACCAGTGCGATCGCTTGTAACGTAAAATTAGTTTCCATCCGGCATTTGCTAACACCTTGACACCCATGTTTTGTGACTACCTCATCCAAATTCTGACTGCCCGTGTATACGATGTTGCCCAGGAAACACCACTGGAGTATGCCCCAAATTTGTCTGCGCGGCTGAATAATCAACTGCTGTTGAAACGTGAGGATATGCAGTCAGTATTTTCCTTTAAACTACGGGGTGCTTATAACAAAATGGTGCAATTGCCACCAGATATATTGGCGCAGGGTGTAATCGCAGCATCTGCGGGAAACCATGCTCAAGGAGTTGCCCTTGCAGCCAATCGCTTGGGAACCAAAGCGATTATTGTTATGCCAATAACCACGCCTCAAGTCAAGGTGGACGCAGTTAGAATGAGGGGCGGAGCAGTCGTATTACATGGAAATACCTACGACGATGCTTATAGTTATGCCCGTGAATTAGAAATAGAAAAAGGTTTGACCTTTATTCATCCTTTCGATGATCCTCATGTCATTGCTGGACAGGGAACAATTGGGATGGAAATTTTACGGCAATATCAGCAACCCATCCATGCGATTTTTGTCGCAATTGGAGGGGGTGGATTAATTTCTGGGATTGGGGCTTATGTGAAACGCTTGCGTCCCGAAATCAAAATTATTGGTGTTGAGCCAGTAGATGCTGATGCTATGTCTCAATCACTCAAAGCCGGACATCGGGTGCGCTTGCCTCAAGTGGGGTTATTTGCTGATGGGGTAGCAGTGCGGGAAGTAGGTGAAGAAACCTTCCGTTTGTGTCAGCAGTATGTAGATGAAATCATCCTGGTGGATACAGACGATACTTGTGCTGCGATTAAAGACGTGTTTGAGGATACGCGATCAATTTTAGAACCAGCCGGTGCATTAGCGATCGCAGCGGCCAAAGCCTACGCAGAACGAGAGCAAATCGAGGGACAAACCTTAATTGCTGTAGCCTGTGGTGCAAACATGAATTTTGATCGCCTCCGCTTTGTGGCAGAACGGGCAGAGTTAGGCGAACGCCGCGAAGCAATCTTTGCAGTTACAATTCCTGAGGAACGGGGAAGTATTCGCCAGTTTTGTGAATGTATTGGCAACCGGAATCTTACCGAGTTTAATTATCGCATTGCCGATGAAAAAACAGCCCATATTTTTGTAGGCGTGCAAATTCAAAACCGTGCTGATGCTGCAAAGATGGTAGAAAACTTTGAAGCTCAAGGATTTGAAACTCTTGATTTAACAGACGACGAACTAACTAAATTACATCTACGGCACATGGTGGGTGGGCATTCTCCTCTTGCTCACAATGAATTGCTCTACCGTTTTGAGTTTCCCGAACGTCCCGGCGCATTGATGAAGTTTGTTACTTCCATGAGTCCCGACTGGAATATTAGTCTTTTTCACTACCGTAACAACGGCGCAGACTACGGACGAATCGTTGTTGGTATCCAGGTTCCCCCCCACGAGATGGGAGAGTGGCAAGCTTTTCTCGATAACCTGGGCTATCGCTATTGGGATGAGAATAAGAATCCGGCATACAAGCTGTTTTTGGGATAAGGGAGTGGGGAAGAGGCAGGGGGCAGGGAGCAGGGAGAGCAGGGGAAGATGAGGCAAAAGAACTATATAGATCATGCTCAATCCCCAATCCCCAATTCCCAATGCCCAATTTAACGAGAACTACCCTCCAATATCATATTGGAGTCCCAAGTATAGAAGCCGATTTGGTTAGGAACCCTAGAGAATCTGCCTGTTCGATAGCCTCTAGATAATTCATTCAGCACCTTATTTTTGACCTCTCGAAGTTGCTGAGAATCTAGTTCTCCATAAATCCCGGCGATGACTTCAGCAACGCTAAAAACTTTACCTGGATTTTCTTCAAACAAAGAGGTGAGGGCATCAATTAAGAATTGACCCTCAAAGGCTTTAAGCATCGGTACTGCTTTTGTCGGGGGTACGAAAGGCTTCTTATTTTTGTTTTTGTTGCTTCTAGAAGCACCATTGCGGTTAGTTGGGGCTACCAAACTTAAATCCAGAGTATAACAACCTGGCTCATCGGGAATAGTTACCCAGTAATTCCTTTCTCTACCTTGGGTAAGGGAAGATTGAACCCTACCTTTAACTACTTTGAATAGATTGGAATCTAACTCTCCATAAAGCGATCGCACGATAAAATCGATATGGCACACAGTCCCTATCTGCTCTTGCAATAGCTGTTTTATCGCTTCCATTCGGGAAACAGCGTGATTATACTGGGGTAGCATGGGAATTTCGGCTACCTTTGTTGAACTATCGTTGTTCTCTGGGGCGATCTTTAAATCTAGCGATGTAGTTGAAGGTTGACTCTCTTTTGTATTAACAGCAACAGAAAAGGAATTATCTATCTCAACCTTGTCTGAATCTGCGAGTTCTGACTGTACAGACTCTGCCAAGTTGATTTTGTCAATGTCATCAAGAGGTGATAAAAACCGCAGAGGGCCTTCTTGGGAAACATCTGAGGTTTCATCAGCCGCCGTCAGACTTGATATCTGATTGCTGTCATCTGAAAAAGACCAGTTAGACAACAACGCTTCTACATGATCCAGCTGCGATCGCGCCTGCACAAAGAGGCGTTCATACTCTTGTGTGAGGCGAGCATAATAGTTTCGTAATTCCAACAGTGGTGACAGAAAAGTGCCTGGAGGTGGTTCTAATTGTCCATTTTGAGTCATAAGGCTTCAATCAATTTAAATCTATGTCACTTTTGTAAGACATTGCTCTGGGTTTTGCTTTGTGAGATGTTGGCTGTGATTTCTTAGGCGGTTGGGGAGGGCGACATCTCTCACAATATAAGGGTCGAGGCCCGAAAGTCTCGCGCTTTGTCAGATCGTTACACTCTTTACAGACAAACTGGAAAACACGAGTATGAATCTGTCTTTTGTGCGCCCTGACAGTATATTCTCTAACATCAATGAATTTACTTGCCATAATCAGGATTGTGAATTGCCGTCGTATCTACGTCCTATCAATATAGCTATTCAAGCAAATCAAACTGCATCAGTGTGTGTTTATGTAGAAGTTTTATTCAAATCAGTGAATTTGACATCTAGCATAAAGTGCAGATGAGCAACTTGATAGTTAGCTATTGACTATTCTCTGAGCATATAACTTGCTTATGAGCAAACACTAGTACTATTTCTTCGGCACAAGCGATTTTAATCCCCATCGTCAGAGAAATTGGAGATAGGGAAGTGCATGATTATAAAAAGGCATCGAGAAAACCCACTCTTTTTAAAGATGGGATGAGAGACGCTCCGACGCCGTTGACGGTTGATGGTTAACAATCAACGTGAAATCCCGCACCTAAAAGGCGCGGGATGAGCTTAATCACTTCCACTATTTGTCAGATCAAGTTATCGTCAGTGTGTCTAATTGCCCATTATCAAATTACCGTGCTCCTAAACCCTATACCATAAGGGAGAGGGCTAATACTTAACAAAGCCATTCCAGTCTAAAGAACAACTATCCCCTCTTAGAGGTTATTTAAAAAATCCTATTATAGGTATTAAAAGTCCTATATCTCTCTAAATCCCTCGAGAAATTGGGGGGCTTTGATTTTGGTCTCGCCCTCAAGTATGCATAGTTTGTCTATACACCTGTTGTCTGCCTTGAAGTAAAACAGTGTAAATTTAGTATACTTTGTAGATTAATAAATGCTGTTGTTCAAATCAAATCGCTATGTTTTACCACAATATACAATCCTAAATAATTCGTAAGAACAAAAATTGTTAAAAGGCTTAAAAATTCGTATTTTTAATCTAGATATTTTCTCAGATTTTAATTTGGATTGCTAGATTAAAGTAGTCGAACTATGTCTGTATAAATATTCTTTTTCTTTGTGAAAATGTACAAAATCAAACTTAGGGTTTGAGCAAATTGTTCTATACAACCTTACAGGTAATAGGTAGCGGTTTCAGAAGGAGAAAATCTACTTATATATTTATAGGACTTACGCAAAATATCTCTCAAACTTTGATTTCTCCGTGCCGCGCCAGTTGCTACAAGTCGGGGAACCGCAAAGGCGCACTGGCTTCTCTGTGCCTCTGCAGTAGCCTGCGGCAGAGACGCTCCGCGAACGTGTCTACGTTATTCCGTAACTCATGCGTAAATCCTAATTTAGTCTACTCCAATGATGCTTCCTTTCTTGAAAAGATGGAAGAAGCATATCAGCGCGTGAAAACACGTAGTAACTACTAAACCTTAACCAAGATGTTATGAAACCTTAACAGTTAGAAAAGTTTTTCTTAACATTACTCAAATATAGTTTTATTAAGATAACTCCAAATACAGTTCTCAACCTTAAGTTTTGATTTTAATGGGCAAATAAAAGACGCTTAACTCTCCGTTGATTTAATCAAATTTGGAAATAATGGGTTCCTACAAAATGTATGTAAGTGTAACTAGATGTAGTTTTGAGATTTGTACCCTTGACATCAAGTTTTCACATATCCTAACTTTCACAAATTGAGTAAATAGTAACTACAACAGTCTGGAGTTAAGTGGTCCTAGCCTGTTTACAGTCAAAAGTTTAGTAGTATTTCAGTTTTGCAAGCTTCTCGGCTATATAAGGAAAGTAAGATAACGCAGACTAACCTTAAATCTCACCCTGCGAAGGAAAGCTCTTGTTTGTGTCGTTAAAGACTTTTAGCCAGATAGCAATTTGCACATTTGGAATGCTGCGTATTTGAAATGTTCCTAAAAGTTTAACAGGTTTCAACAAGGAGAAAATTCTCATGGCACTCTACGGCTATACTATTGGAGAAGATCGCGACGGAAACGCTAGTAATGGCAAGCAACTTGACGTTTACCGCTTTTTCATACCTTCTGGACCCGGAGGTTCTATTACTTCCACACGAGTAGGTACAGTCAATGCTCCAAGTACTGCTACTACCGCAGATCTAGAAGGTTTGGGAACTAACCCCATTACCGGAAGGGTAGGTGCAGTTAACGAAGCACGGGTCACTGGTCCCACAACACCAATTGATCCAACTGTTTCTCGCGTTAATAATATAGATCAGCCTTTTGCTCCAGCCACGACCTCACCAACCCGTACACCATCTGACCGCCGTTTTGGATTTGAGTCAGGTGCTGACTTTAATCGTAGTGCTTTATACAACATTTCAGGGAATCCGAATCCCGCAAATGGCCCCGTAGGTAGCTCTCTTTATAGAATTACTACAGCTACCCCTGGAGCTATTAGCCTTGTAGACAACTTTGGCCCAGCTACTACTGCTGCACAAAGACAAGGAACTCAACCTACCAATCCTGGAAAATATGCCGATGGATTAGCTATCGACAATCTCAATCCTGGTAATACTCGCGCTCTTGCTAGCGATTTCAGGACTAATGATGGAGATGGGAACCAGCTTTACAAAGTCGATCTGCTTACTGGTCAGCTATCTGCACCGATTACTTTGAGAACTCCTTCAGGGCAAGCTCTGAATGTCAACTTAGATTCTGGGTTGTCATTTACTAACAGCGGTTCTCAAAGATTGTTGGGTTGGCTGGAAACTGGCGCTGTGTATGAGATCACAGGCTATCAAGATGAACTTGCTGCATCAGGTCTAGGTTTAGGTAGTGTTGGTGGTGCTAATGGGGCTGGCTTTGCAACCGCCACCTTACTTGGTAACGTTAATTTACCAAATGCTTCGACTGGAGTCGTTGATTATGAAGGCTTTACGATTGTTAATGAATAACAGTCGTTAGGATACTCTTTCTTCAACTCTTGTAAAAGTAATTTTGCAAGAGTTGAAGAAGGGGAAAAGTAAAAGGAGCTAAAGAGGAAAAATTGTTATTTGTAAAACTAGCTGTACTTTTTGTAAAGACTAGCTATATTTTTATTTTTAAATTTATTCAATCTGTTGAATTACTTATAAAAACTAGATGCTTACAGCGTTTTCCAGGTAAATGAAGTATACAGATAGGGGCATAGCACTGCTGTGCCCTTAAGATCATATGTACTTACCAAGTTGCAATTGTATATATGAGTGCAGGGGGTTACATTCAGGGTAAGCGCGTCTAATTGTGTGTTAAATAATATTAATAATTAAAGTGGCGTCAACCAATAAGTAATACCTCGAACAACTTGTTTCTTAAAACCAAATAGAGGTAAATTCTCTTCAGTTAAACCCACATAAGTCCAATGTGGAACATCATTGTATACAGTTTGAAACCAACCATTTTGATTAAGAGCTTTTCTTTGTTCTTTACTGCCTACGCGTAAATCAATTGCTAATCCCCAGAGATGTTGTGAAGTTCCAGGAGGTGCAACCACACCGAGAATTTTTGTTTCTTTGCCCTGTTGAACTTTTGCTAAAATTTGATTATTAGCATATTTGTGCCAAAATCTTAAATTCGTACTAAAAGTGCGAGTACAATCGCCAGAACCATAACCAGATTTTAGTGGTATCTGTTGCTGGATTCGCGCTTTATTTAAAGCATCAGCCGCAGACTTTTGTAAATAACAATCGTTAGTGCCATCAATATAACCCATTGTTAAAGTAGCTTGAAAATCTTGGGTTTCTTGTTCATTGGCAAACATACCTTTTTGCGGTAGTTTAATCTTGACATCTTGATTTACAAATACTGCACCATATGCCCGCAGCAAAATATATTCATAAGTACCTGGTTGTGGAACTGTAGGTAAATTTCTAGCGATCGCAGATAAAAAACGCTGTTGCTCATTTAATTCTGGTTTAGGAATAAATGGTTCTAATATTGTCTCTTTAGAGGTAAGCTAATCGTCATTCATTTTTCCGAAATGATTCGCTTGTAGTAAGGGCTTCAGCCCTACCTTTATGCAACTTAAATGCCGATTAGCTTATCTGTACAAGCTAACAAATCATTAATCAAGCATCCATTTAGTGGTTGTGCAGTTCTAGCTAATTTGTGTTGGGTAATCTCATTACTGGCTACTAAAATAAAAATCATCAAGATAACTATACTGATAAAAGTTGCTTTTCTGATAATTCTAGGAAGGATTTTTTTACTCTTGATGGGGAGTTTCATTTTTAAATAATTGGTTAGTGGATTTAAGAATAAAAGCAATAGATAAGTTTTTTATAATCTGTTCTTGCTTAATAAGCAAAAATGAGAAAGATAAGAGCAAATAATGCATAAGATTGATATATGTTTCTATATAGCTTATGCAAGCCATTTAATATAAAACCGTAATAAATCAGCTTTTATCCCTAGCTAAATATGTCAAAAATAGCTGTGATAAATAAACTGGAACATTGCCAGTATTCTTAAAAAACATTATATTTTTTACTTATTGTTTAAGTTGTAAAACTATAAACTTATCTCTAATTTAGTACTAGTAAATTTGATAACTTTTTTATCAGAAAGTTACATCCATGAAACCACTGGAACAGTTAAAATTGAAAAGAACTTTAAGCTTGCTGATCCTGTAAGTATGACCATGCACAATTCCGTTGAATTCCAAGACGCTTTTGATGTCATAGTCGTCGGTGCAGGTCACTCCGGTTGCGAAGCAGCTCTCGCCTCTGCACGCCTCGGTTGTCGTACCCTGCTATTGACGCTCAACTTGGATAAAATCGCTTGGCAACCTTGTAACCCAGCAGTGGGTGGCCCGGCCAAATCCCAGTTGACCCATGAGGTAGATGCACTTGGCGGAGAAATTGGTAAAGTAGCAGACCGCACCTACCTGCAAAAACGTATCCTCAACTCTTCACGGGGACCTGCTGTTTGGGCATTACGCGCCCAGACTGATAAGCGCGAATATGCAGCAGTGATGAAGAATATTGTCGAGAACCAAGACAACTTGACAATCCGCGAAAGTATGACAACAGATTTAGTTTTGGGTGCTAACGGTGAAGTCATCGGGGTTGAAACTTATTTTGGTGTAGGGTTCCAATGTAAAGCAGTTATTTTGACAACTGGCACCTTCCTAGGAGGCAAAATTTGGGTTGGTAATAAATCAATGCCAGCCGGACGCGCTGGAGAATTTGCGGCTGAAGGATTGACACAAACCCTAAACCGCCTAGGATTTGAAACTGGAAGGCTCAAAACTGGAACCCCAGCTAGAGTAGACAAGCGATCGGTGGATTATAGTAAAATGCTCATCCAGCCAGGGGATGAAGATGTGCGCTGGTTTAGTTTTGACCCGGATGCGTGGGTAGAACGGGAACAGATGCCTTGCTACATTACCCGCACAACCCCCGAAACCCATCGTCTAATTCAAGATAACTTGCACCTGTCGCCAGTTTATGGCGGTTGGGTGGAAGCCAAAGGGCCGCGTTATTGTCCCAGTATTGAAGATAAAATTGTCCGCTTTGCCGATAAGGAAAGCCATCAAATCTTTATTGAACCAGAAGGACGGGATATACCCGAACTTTATATTCAAGGATTTTCTACAGGTTTACCAGAGAATTTGCAACTGCAAATGTTGCGGACTCTCCCCGGTTTGGAAAAATGTGTGATGCTGCGTCCAGCGTATGCTGTGGAATATGACTACTTACCAGCAACTCAGTGTTACCCCACACTGATGACTAAGAAGATTGCCGGACTATTTTGTGCTGGGCAAATTAATGGCACTACAGGTTATGAAGAAGCCGCAGCTCAAGGGCTGGTGGCGGGAATCAACGCAGCTCGATTTGTTCGCTCTCAAGAGATGATTGTTTTTGCCCGTGAGCAAAGTTACATTGGAACGCTAGTTGATGATCTATGTACAAAGGATTTACGCGAACCTTACCGGATGCTTACCAGTAGGTCAGAGTACCGATTGATATTGCGTTCTGACAATGCTGACCAACGCTTAACACCCTTGGGACGAGAAATTGGTTTAATTGACGATCGCCGCTGGGATCTATTTACTCAAAAGCAGGCGAATATTACCACAGAAAAACAAAGATTGCAAGCTACACGAGTCAAAGAACATGATGAAATTGGAATAGCGATCGCATCTAATACCCAACAAGCAATCAAAGGTTCAATTACCCTTAATGACTTGCTGCGCCGTCCGGGATTCCATTACGTTGACCTCGACAGGTTTGGACTGGGAAACGCCAACCTCAACCGCGCCGAGAAAGAAGGCGCAGAAATTGATATTAAGTATTCTGGCTATCTGGCTAGGCAACAAAATCAGATTGACCAAATTGCCCGCCAAGCACATCGCCAGTTACCTGCGGATTTAGATTACACAAGAATTGATACTCTTTCCAAAGAGGCACGGGAAAAGCTAACTCACGTAAAACCACTCACTCTTGGTCAAGCTGCACGTATTGGTGGTGTAAACCCAGCCGATGTTAATGCTTTATTATTATATTTAGAATTGCGTAGAAGCAATAGCCAATCGGAGTTTCCAGCATTAGCTTAACACAAGCTTGATAAAGACTGAGTATAGTAGTAGGGAAGGGGATTGGTATGATAGATGACATGAATATTAGTAATGGCATCATTAACAATCCCCAGATTAAAGTTGACTTTAATACCAGCGCTCAACCAGCTTGTCTCAATCAGACGGCGGATTGGATGTTTCATCTATAATCCTAATTCCCAGGCAGTAGGCGCGGCGTTTCCTCGTCCTAGCAACAACCCAGAAAGTCTATGTTACAAGAAGCCAGCACCCGTCTCATAGTACCAGAACCATCAGAAGACTTAATCGCCAACGAGCCTTGGTCGATAGAAAACTATGCTGATGGTCTAATGGATGAACTCTTTGCCGATATCGACTGCATTCTGGATGTTAGTGGAAATCTGCCTTCTCAAACCTTTAGGCACAGTAGGCAGAATAAATCCAACCAGTCTGTTGCTGGGGTTTCTCCCCAACCTCAACGCCACTCGTCTCCAGAATACGTGCCTATGGGAACAGTCACGATCCCGCAGATTATTTTACCGAACACAGTAAACCAACCACTACAGTCAGTTGCTCAAGATAACCACAAGCACTTGAGTACCGTTGTGTTTGATAGCGCCACCGTAAAAAGAGTTAGTAGAAAGCCTCAGAAAAGTAGTCGGAGTTTGGGCAAACTGCTGATGGTAGGAACAACTTTAGGCGTGGCGATCGCTGGTATGATCTACCTGGTACAGTCTAGAGTCATATATCTTGTAAATACTAACTTGACCCAGCCAGGTGTTTTAGTGCCGCAACCGCAGTCACAGTTGCCTGTAAAACCAGAAATTGAGGCAGAGTTAGTTGACTATATGCTCCAGGCACTGGCAGTTATAGATAAGCAAGAAGCCAAAAGCAATCAAAAATCTTTTAGTCCGGGATATTCCGCTCAGGCAAAGACTAACCAACTAGCCCTTGGCAACGGGCAAACAACTGGTAACCTACCACCACTTCTAGTTAACAATACACCACCAGCCCCTAACCGTTCTGGAAGCGTTGTTGAGCGGATCTACGTTCCTGTTTATCAAGCGCCGTCGCCAATGCGCTATGCCCTGCCAGCGATTCCTGGGACTCCTACACTTTTACCACAAGTTGCCAGTGCATTGCAGGGATCTCAATCTAATGTGGTGAAAAATGTCCTGAATACAGTGCAACAAGCTGCCAAGCCTGTAACCGTCAATATGTTAGCTTCGGCTGTAAGAGCCGAACTCAAACCTGTAGCTGCAAAAACTGCACCCATTACTGTACGCCAAACACCCAACCCTCTGCCTGCATTACCAGTAGTTCCATTGCGTGCGGCATTAGCCCCAGAGTCAGAACCAACTATTACCCATGAACAAGTATATCCACCAAGTGCGATCGCAGTTGCTCCGAGTAATACCTTAGAGGGATTGCTAGAGTTGGGTAACAAATCTGCCGCTTTATTTAAAATTGAGGGCGTGACTCGCCGGGTCAATATGGGTGAAAGTATTGGCTCAAGTGGTTGGACACTAGTAGATGTCAGTAATGGCGAAGCTGTCATCCGGCGTAACGGCGAAGTGCGATCGATTTATGCAGGGCAGAAATTATAAAGGTTCTTTCGTCAGCAACTCTTCTACGTACTAAACACCGGACTCTCTATTAGCTTCTTAGTGGTGGGTTAATTTCAAAGTGAATATGATGATCGTGACCAATCATTGGAGTACAAAGCCCCTCTTGAATTAGCTTTTTATCGTTGAAGAAAACCGCCCCAACCTTCACCAGCTTTTGCTTGCGAATAGACTTGAGAATAGCTCGCGTAGCATCTTGATCGTATTCAGAACTCGACCAAAAAATGCCGCCAAATGCCCCATTCCTTTTGGGTAAGTAAACATCACACATCATCCCAGTTTCATGTCCATGATGGTCGGGAGTATCGCCTCCATGAGGAAGGCTAACATCATTGATTGCAAATGGAGCAGCTTTGGGATGAGTATTGCGATAACTACTTTGATAGTCTTGGGCAATTACTTTAATAACATCAGCTAACCAGTGTGTTCCAAAATCGTGATTATCTTGGGTATCTTCCAGTTCACCGTTAACGAAACCATTATCAAGGTCGCTTTTTGGCATTAACTCCCACCGTGGTGCGTTAGCTGCTTGCAACCATCGATGAGTTATTCCACCAACATCAACTCGACCATCACCATTAATAGTACTGCGACCTGCAATAATTGATTGAAATAATTTGATTGCGTCAAATAGTCCTCTGTCTCTGTCTGCACTGTTAGGATCGCCTACCCATTTGTAGCCTAGCTCATGCAATCGCGCCTTAATAGCCTTAACATCATCAGCTTTATTGACTCCGCCAATTCCTACGCTACCAACGAGTTTAATTACCTTCGCTCCTGGTAAGCTGGATGCTGTAGGTTGTTGAGTCTTCTCATTGTCTTTGTCATCGAAAGGAACAACAGCTTTAATTTGGATCTCTAGAGTTTGATTGTCAACAGCAATTATCAAGCGGCGATCGCCTTCTTGTTTAAAAACGAAATCAAATTGCCATTTACCATCCTGACTAATTACTACATTTGGAATTGGAAATTGATTGTCGATCATAATTGACAAAACTTTGCCACTGTCAATTAAACGTGCTACGCCTTCAACCCTAAAATTTTGTCCTACTTCAACTTCTTTTGGCGCACGAATTAGCTGTAGTTGTTCCACTGAAGCAGGAATGGTAACTCCACCTGCATTAGCCAGTAACTTTTGTGCCTCTGGAAGCAAGTCTACAACTTTACTGACATATTTAGGGTCAGATGAATAGCCTTTAGCCTTGAGAAAGCCTAGGAAATTTTCTGGTGTGTTGGCGTGATCTTCTAAGCCTCTATAGGGAGTGCGAGTTAAAAACTTCCAATAACCAATAATAAAAGCGTCTATATCTATAAATTTACAGAACTCAACTTCTTCTGGTTCAGAAGGAACTTTGATTTTTAATGGTTCGGCAAACCCTTTCATATCAGGATCTCGCCATTTTAATCCGGCAAAATTGTTAGCATTGACAGCTAGCTCACTTTTACCTCTAGTAGATTCTAGTAACCATTGAGCAAGGGTAACTTCTTTTAAAATTTGCCGATTTATCTCAGTAATTATTGTAGGCTCAATGCCAATCTGTGCAAAAATTAATCCTAAATCTTTATTAAAATAATTGTTGACTAAATCATCTAGTAATGACATATCTTTGTCCTATTAAAAAGTTTTTATAGATCCCTGGGTTGTTAAAAAAGCCAGGGATCATAGAATTAGTTAATCTTTTTCTATAACTTTGGCGTGTTTAGCGAAAACAAAATGCCCATCTCGGTTTCCTTTACTTTTATCAGACCACTTAACCCAATAATGGTTTTCCTCAAAACGGACATCTAAAATTGGGTAATTTCCTGGAACAATATTGATTACAGATTCTTTAGGTAGTTCTGATGACTGTTCTGTAGAAGGTTTTAAGACAGTTTCTTCTGTAATTTCTAGACTATATTTTTTATCAGGCTTAGGATCATCATGATCGGACTCACCAATTAATCCATCTTTTATTGCTTCGGCCATCTTTTCAGCATCAAAGCGATCCATGTCTACTTTGGAATCACAAAAGCAGCACTCAATTAAAATAGCTGGCATTTGTGTATTTTTGATAACATAAAAACCTGTGCTTTTAACTTTTCTATCATTGAAGCCAAGTTTAACAATCTCTTTTAAAACTGATTGAGCGATACCTTTTGATGTATTGCTAATGGCAAAAATTTCTGTACCATTCACTATAGTGTTGAACTTATTAAAGTGAATCGAAATAAAGACATTAACGTTATTAGCATTTGCTTTATTGACTCTTTGTCTTAGAGAATCGTTTACACTGCTAGCGCTTGTAGGAGTGCAATCAATAACGGTATGACCTGCTGCTTTTAGTTTTTGTATCAGTTTTGTACCAACTGCTTTCGTTAAATTATCTTCTTGTTGGATACCTGTTGCCCCTGTATCGTAAGGAGGGCAATTGTGTCCTATATCAATACCAAATTTCATAGAGTTGATGTCCTTTTTATAACTTGAGGGGTACGGGTTAATTCACTATACTGTATTAATTATTAACCCAAGTGCGTAGGCGTAGTCCGTCGTAGACATCGCCTTGTCAGTGAGATCGAGTGAGTTTTTACTGTAAATGAATGTAACATTTAATGTAAAAATCTCATTACAAACAGAAATCTCGTCAGTTTAACCTATAAACAAAGTAGGCTAATCCATGACAACAAGAGGCGCTGAATTTAGTAGATACACTTTTCTGCTCTACTTTTGGGCAAAGACTCAATTACGTTCAATCTGTAATTTTACTGGAAAGTTGGCTGGGACGCACTTATGCGGAAATCGCGGTGCAGATAAGTTATGAACACGACTGTATAAAACAAGTCGGTTCTCAGTTGTGGCGAGAACTTTCTCAGGTAGCCGGTGAAGAAGTTTGTAAAAAATATCCAATGTCTACGACGGGCTACGCCTACGCAGTTAGGAGTTACAAAACCAAGCGATCGCCATTATACCTACTTATCTGGTAATTAGAGATCATTATGAATCTTATATTTTAATTTCTACACCTCCTATCATCGATTCTTTTTTTGTTCTTCCTAAATTTATAAACAAGTTTTACTAGCTAAATTCCTGATAAGAGGGGAGAAAATTTTTCTTTGATATATAGATAATACTTAGGGTGGCATCCTCCCGACGCTCGGCTTTGCCAGAGCGCGGGACTTCCCGCCTAATAGTTAAAAACGCGTAGGCGTAGCCCGCCAAAGACATCGCTTAATAAATATTTCGCCAAGCTTTTACCGTCCCTTTGCCAATTTCGCTATCCACAGTTTGACCTCCTTCTAAGACTAGTCTGATGTTTAAGTTCTCATCTGGAGCATTTTTCAAAGCAGCGGCTAGTTCTTGACTGACAGCAAATGTGCCGGTTGAACCGTCTAATTGAAAAACCTTTTCCCTGACCTTGAGCAAAAGTTTATCAACTTTCTTGGTAGTGACAAACCTAATAAAGTCAGGTCTGGGATACACACGACCTGCTGTGTAGAAAGAAGACCTTGCTTCACCCGAATTTACTGTTACAAGGACTCGAATGCTTGAAGGAGTCCACAAACTAAGAACTTGCTTTGAACCCTCACGGTACAAATAGCCACCTAAAGAGTTCCGGTCGAAAACCCCAATAAACTCTCCTTCAAAAGGGTCAACGATTCTCACCGTTTTCGACCAAGGCACATTAATGTCGGGGGACAGCCCTGCTGATTTGACCACTGGCAAATCGCTTGATGCTTGGGCAAGACTAGCTACCTCTTGAATAGTGAGAGCAGGACAAACTTGCGGTGAAAGCACAGCCAAGCTAGTCCCTAAAAGAAGAACTGGAATTGTCTGCGATAAGTTCATCATAAGTCAGGGGTACAATCTTCAAAAACACTAATTGAACAGCCTTTATTAGTCATCCCCCGCAAGACTTTTGTTTACTATGAAGCTTTGACAATTGAGTAACTTCTAGTGTCTTGGGGCAATGTCTTTTAACTCGCCACATCTCTTACGTTCGCGCAGCGTGTCGGAGACAGACGCTTTGCGTAGCTTATTCTCAATAATACACAAGTACTAATATTTACGAATACTTAAGTAATATCATTTAATATTGCTAAAGGATTTGAGCTTTTTGTACAATCCTTAGTAAATAGAATTTTATTTTTGACATACAGATAAAAGCAGACATTCCCAAACTAGCCTTGGTTGAGCGTAAGAAAGCAAGTATTTACGAGATTGTTCTAGCTGGTTAATGATGCTGGGTTGATGCCACTGCTGCCAATAGAATTGCTGAAGATAATCAACTAACCACAATTGGGCTTCTGTATCTAAATCCTTGTCAATTTTCTTAGCTAACTCCAATGCTTTGCGGTAGGAAGAAGGGGCTTTTTTCAGGTCTTCGAGTAACTCAGGGGGGATAGCTTGTAATTGCTCGTAAGATGCGATCGCAGTTCCAGCACTGCCTGCTGCTATGCTCAATACTGCCTGATTTTGCAAAATTTCTTGATGACCAGTTTGTGTAAGTACAACAGCCAAAGACTGTGCATCTAAACGATAAAAAGGAATGCGTTGACAGCGTGACACCAAAGTTGGTAATACAGACTCCGGTGTAGGTGCAATTAAAATTAACGTCGCCTGTCCTGGTTCTTCTAAGGTTTTAAGTAAAGCATTCGCTGCTGCTTCTGCCATTGTTTGGGCTTCCTCCAGCACCACCACATTCCTTGGTGCTTCCAAGGGTGGCCGACTTAAAAACTCGGCAATTTCCCGAATTTGCTCTAGCCGAATTACGGGTGGTGCCTTACGCTTAAGCCCTTTTTCTGTTGCTTCTGCTGCTGTTAATCGTTGCCCCTGGTATTGGTACGTTGGTTGCACCCATAATAAAGCTGGGTGGTTACCCTGACGCAAACGGTTTTGTAAAGCCGTAGTGACTTCCATTTCATTAGAAAATAGCAACTCCACAAAACACCTGGCGGCTAAACTCCTTCCTACACCATCTGGCCCCACAAATAGATAGGCTGGAGCAACCCGCTTTTGTCTAACAGCTTGAGTGAGTAATTCTATGGCTTGCTGTTGTCCTACAACTGGTGCAAATGGTGTCCCGATAATTTTGGAATTTAATGCCATATTTTTAGCTTTTAGCTAATACATAATCTTTTTTCAGTTTCTGTACTTATCTTTTTAAGATATAAATACTTTCTACAAATAGCGATCGCCTTTTTAGTTTCATCATTTTGCCTCATAATTAGCTAGTACAGCATGGCGTAAATAAGCAGACCGTCGAAAAGCCCTAAAGTGCTTATTCTATAATACTTTTGACTTTTGACTTCCGCCTTGCGGTACTAGGAAGCTGGAAAATCTAAACTTTGCTGAAAAGAGATTAATATTTCATTCAATGCAGCCATGTCAATTAAAAATGCATCATGTCCGTGGGTTGACTTCAGCCACGCCAATTGGGCATTAGGGATTAAATTTGCTAATTCTTGTTGTTCTACTGGAGGATAGAGGATGTCAGAATCAATTGCGACAACTAAAGACGGTTGCTGGATACTTTGCAAAATAGATTTATAATCCGATAAATTAGGATTTGTGCGAGCGCGTGCAACATCGTGGCGATCCATTACATGGGTGAGCGTAATGTAAGTGTTGGCATCAAATCGCTCTGTCAGCTTTTGACCTTGATGCTGTAAGTAACTCGCTATAGTAAACTGCTCAGATGCATCAGACTGCCGCCCAAAGCGGGTTGTAAAACTATCCCAAGAACGGTAAGTACTCATCGCCATCATCCGTGCAACAGCTAGCCCTTGGTTTGGGGGCGCATCCAGCGTGTAGTTCCCTCCTTGCCAGTTTGGATCGGCGTAAATTGCCTGTCTTTGGGTTTCACTTAATCCAATACACCAAGCGGAATGTCTTCCAGAAACAGCGATGGGTGCGATCGCTTTCACCTTTTCTGGATATAATAACGCCCACTCTAGTGCTTGCATTCCACCAAGTGATCCGCCAATTACTAACCGCAGAGATTGAACACCCAGGTATTCTAGTAGTACAGCTTGCAGGTGAACCATATCTCGGATTGTAATCTCAGGAAAGGATACGCCATAGGGCTTTCCCGTTATCGGATTGATACTAGTTGGCCCGGTTGTGCCGTAACAACTTCCCAAGATGTTGCTGCACACAATAAAATCATGTTCTGGATTGAAAGCTTTCCCTAAACCAAACAAGGGTTCCCACCAATCATCGGCATCAGCCGAACCAGTTAAGGCATGACAAATCAGTACCCCATTATTGCCTTGAGCATTTAACTGCCCCCAGGTGCGATAAGCAACCTGAACCCCAGTTAATGTTTTGCCCCCTTCAAGTTGAAATGGCACTGTCAGATGGTAAAACTGGGTTTGCGGTGAGATGAAGTCTGAGTAGAGCATGGGGAGTGGGGAGTGGAGATGAGGGAGCAGGGGAGGCAAGGGGACAAGGGGACAAGGGGACAAGGGGACAAGGGGTGAGAATCTGAAACAAGTCTTTCCCCTTGTCCCCAATGCCCAATGCCCAATGCCCCATTTATTAATTCCTAACTAGCTGAAATGCCTGCTCAAAATCCTCTTTGATATCGTCGATATGCTCAATTCCCACCGATACCCGCACCAAATCGGGTGTTACACCTGCCGAAAGCTGTTCGTCATCACTTAGCTGTTGATGGGTTGTGGAAGCGGGATGAATAACGAGGGTTTTAGCATCACCAACATTTGCTAAATGACTCGCCAATTTCACATGATTGATAAAAGCTTTTCCTGCCTCCAATCCACCTTTGATGCCAAAGTTTAAAACTCCCCCAAAGCCATGCCGGAGATATTTTTTCGCTCGTTCATGATATGGATGATTGGCAAGCCCCGGATAATTAACCCATAATACTTGCTCTTGCTGCTCCAACCACCGAGCCAGCTCTAAGGCATTGCTCATATGCCGATCTACACGAAGGGAGAGAGTCTCTAATCCTTGCAGTAAAAGAAAGGCGTTAAATGGACTCAAGGATGGGCCAAAATCCCGTAACCCTTCTACCCTGGCGCGAATAATAAAGGCAATGTTACCAAATGTTCCACTAGGACCAAACACTTCTTGAAAATTCAATCCATGATAACCGGGCGCTGGCTCGGTAAATAGGGGGAATTTGCCGTTACCCCAGTCAAATTTACCCGAATCGACAATTACGCCACCAATAGAAGTACCATGTCCACCAATCCATTTAGTTGCAGATTCCACTACAATATCTGCACCATGTTCGATGGGCCGAGCTAGATACCCACCAGCACCGAAGGTATTATCCACAATTAAAGGTATGCCGTTTTCGTGGGCAATGTGAGCTAAAGCGGCAAAGTCGGGAATGTTGAATTGAGGATTACCAATGGTTTCAACATATAATGCTTTGGTGCGGTCGTCGATCGCTTGACGGAAACTTTCTGGATCATCTCCCTCGATAAACTTGACATTAATACCTAAACGTGGTATCGAAACTTTAAATTGGTTATATGTTCCCCCATACAAAAAACTAGTGGAAACAATATTATCCCCAGCCTGAGCGATCGTAGTGATTGCCAAGAATTGTGCCGCCTGTCCACTAGCTGTTGCTAATGCTGCTACACCCCCTTCTAGAGCAGCAATTCGCTTTTCAAATACATCCGTCGTCGGGTTCATGATTCGGGTGTAAATGTTGCCAAATTCCTGGAGAGCAAACAACCGCGCTCCGTGCTCGGCGTCGTCAAAAACGTAGGAAGTCGTTTGATAAATTGGTACAGCACGAGCATTAGTTCCGGGAGCCGGTTCTTGTCCAGCATGAACTTGCAAGGTTTCAAAACGATATTGTTCAGACATAAGCAGTTATTTAAGTTTCCAATTATACAAGCAAGTAATATACTATTTGAGGGTTCTGTTAGATTAATCAACGGTAATCCGTTAGATTTACCGTATTTTACAGCTATTTTTAGTAAATTAAGCTGATGCGCGCCTAAATTGTATAAACACTCTTTACGGTCGTTAACTGTTAACTGTTAAGGTTATCAGTCATCTGTCATCAGCCTTCATGTAAATGTTCAAGTTAAATGCGTAACAGCTTAAACACACTGTAAGAGCGCACAGCTAGCTATGCGCCCCTACCAGGGATTGTGGTTCAAATAGATGAAAAATGCTGTAATCTAAAACATTTTTGATAGAAAGAATTTTATCCCTGCAAGAACTGTTCAAGTAAATTAGGGAACCAACATTGAATGAGCATTTATCATCCCTGCCTCTTGAATTGTTGAAAAAGCAGTTTCCCCGATGATTCTATGAGCCGCAGCCGTCGGATGAATGCCATCCCAGAACAAAAACTGGTCTGGGTTACCACAGGTGCGACCGCTAGACAGGCATGGACTGATAACATTGGTAAAGTTAAAAGTTGCCGGATTTGCGATCGCATCTCGATATAATGTGTTGGTATCTAATATCACAATCTCAAGATCGGAATGCTGTTGACTTAAAATCTTAAGCGATCGCCTCAAGCCTTGATTATGTGCTTGTGTTAATGCACTAAGATTCACAGAATTCGTACTGTTTTTAATGGCAGGTAACTGTCCTAAATCTGGTAAATTTGCTACCAAAATCTTTTTAGCACCCACATCAGTTAGAGAGTTGATTGCTGTTGTCACATTTTTAACAGGAATAGTTGCACTGCTTACCCCTTGCAAGTAATCATTTGCTCCTGCCCACAGCACATACAAAGCATCTGAACTTGTCTGTTGATGTGTCTGTGTAAACGACTGCACTTGATTTAGCAAACTAGGTACATAGTTGTTGCCAACACTGCCAGTAGTCGAGCCTCCGTAAGCAAAATTGTTAGTTTGCTTGGAGGACAGATGGAGAGATTCGGCAAGGTACTCAATCCAAACTCGACCATTCGAGTAACGCCCCTGAAAGTAAGTTGGGTTCGGTGGGTACATTCCTCCTGTCGCCCGGAATACCATCCCTGTATCCGAAAGACTGTCTCCAAATACGTAAATTTCTTTGATGGAATAAGTTTTATCCATAAATTTTGCCGCTACAACCATGATAAAAATTAGGAGAGCAAGTCCCGTTCTTAAAAGCCACTGTTTTCTTTGCATTAAACTTTTCTGCAAACCCTAAAGACTACAGTTGTTGATGATTATTCTTGTAAGTAAAGATTGAGCTTGCAATTGAACACTTCTCTAAGTTAACAAGCTAGCTTGAGGGCTGGTGAGCAAAACCGGACACTCTCAGGTGTGGATTTTGCTAATTGTATTAATACAACGCTGTTGTGTTTTGCCCACAATGCGTAGGCGTAGCCCGTCGTAGACATTTATGGTTGCATAAAAGCAATCGCAGCAATTTCTGCAATGCTTGGGGAACTCAAAAGGCGAATTAAAAATTGCATAAATGTTTAACTTGCCTCAGTTAAGTAATTAGAAATTTCAGCCAATCTCTTCTGCGTCTGGATTTAAAGGAGTCTCTATTGCCCCTTGTGTTCTTCAATTAGCTCACCCTTTTGGGTGAGTCATATATCAACCGATCAGATGACCTGACTGAAGGAAGCTGAGATTAATAATAAAGAGGAATCTATTAATAAAGAACACCGCTGGCATTTTACCGAAGAATAACTTTATGAAACTTGCTACTTTAATAAATTCTGGACTGATTTTTGCTTTTATTACTCTTGTACCTGGAATCGCTGGCGCTCAAACAGCTACTAACAACACTAGTGGAATAGCTATTAACTCTAACAATTTATCCAGTAGTTCTATTTCCGTTAGTTACCTTGAGCCTTTCAATCTAGTTACTTTTGCTTATCAGGGAGGTTTAAAGCAACACGGTATTCCTAGTGGAGAAACATTAGTATTTCAAACTCTGAACAGAAATATTAGTGCAAAAGATTTGGTGAAAGCTGCTGTTAATGCAGATAAATTACCATCACAAGTGTTAAACGATCAAAGTTATCTAAGTGCTGTTAATTTACAACTCAACGCATTACCTGATTATGCTGCTGCTGATTGATTTGGTTTTTCCATATCTTTTTAGAAAGCGGAATTTTTCATTGTTATAGTATATTCGTACGCTTGTTAACAATATAAATAAAAGCATTTTACACTCAGCAATTGCGGAAATTGCTGTGTATAAAAGAAAGTTTGATATTAAAAAACAATTTTTATATTTTGAGAAAAGTTGTGTCACTAAGTTGCATTTTTAGTGTGCGAAAGGCATAGAAAATTGTATAATCGACAGCCTATCCACCACAAATTTCGTTTTCCATAGAGAATGACAGAAGTAATTAGATCCGGGAGCTTAAATAACATCGAGTCCATTGAGTTTGAAAAGCGGTGCTTGCACAAAGCCAGAGAAACAGGCGATCGCAATGGGGAAGTCACTTGTTTACGAAGTTTAGGCAATGCTTACGACTCACTAGGCGAGTATCACCTGGCAATTGAGTTTTATCAGCAGTGGTTGGATATAGCTAGAGAAATAGGCGATGGCGCAGACGTTGCCAAATCTTTATCTGGGTTGGGCAACGCTTACCAATCACTGGGTAAATACCAGCGAGCGATTGAATTTTATCACCAGTGGTTGAGTATCACCAGAAAAATAGGCGATCGCACCGGGGAAGGTATTTGCTTAGGAAGTTTGGGCAATACTTATGAATACCTGGGCAAGTATGAGCAAGCAATTGAGTTTTATCAGCAGTGGTTGAGTATCACTAAGAAAATAGGCGATTTGACTGGGGAATGCATTTCCCTGGGAAGTTTGGGTAATACTTATGAATCGTTGGGGCATTACCAGATGGCAATTGAGTTTTACCAGCAATGGTTAGAACTGGCAACATCCATCTGCGATGCCTACGGCGGGCATTCCCAACGCAATGGGAAAGCCATGGCCTTAAGTGGGTTGGGCAATGCTTATAAGGCTCTGGGACAGTATGAAAGGGCGGTTGAGTTTCATCAGTATTCATTAGAAATCAGAAGGGATCTTGATGACCAAAATGCAGAAGCAAACGCCTGGTTTAATTTAGGTCTGGTGTTAGAAAAAATTAATCGGGAATCAGAAGCGATGGATGCATTTTGTCATGCCCGCGAAATTTATCAGGCAATGGGACTTGATGCAAGTCTGCAAGATTGTAACCATGCGATTGAGCTTCTTTCTCAGAACGTTGCAAACGCAGGATCTCGTTTCTGGTTTGGGAGATGGTTAAGTCATTTGTCGCAGTTGTTCAAAGCTGGTTCTAACCAGTAATTTCCACTACTGATTCAGGTAATATCAGGATGTTTTAAAAGGCTTTGGCAATTTCTATTCGCCAAAACACATGAAAATCGACTTTTAAAATATCCTTTGAATATTAAGTACCAGCAGATTTAGTTGATATTCATTATTAGGGTGCGAAACCAGATTCAGAATTGGTGTATATGAAGCGCCTAACTCATGACTGGAAGTCACGAGTGTGCGGCTTTAACACATCAAGCGGACATGATGTGACTAATATCATGTCCGTATAATTACGGCATTGAGATCATTCCTCCCGTACATTGTTCGCGTTAGCGTCTGTCTACGACACGCTACGCAAACGCAGAGAAGGTGGGACTTTTGCGACACGTTAAAATTCTTCTGCTTGGGAAAGCGGAAAGATTTCACCAGCCAAGTAAGCTTGAAAGTGCTTTTGGAAATACAGCCAAGAAGTCATGTCTTCCCCATCTATCAATTCTTTTGGGGCTTTCTTATATAGAGGAATACGGTTATTAATTTCGTCTTGCAGCAGTGGAGGTAATTCTGCTAAACCATTGACTTTGCTGCCAACAGCACTGTAGATAAGTTGGCCGGGGCGATCGCCCATTTTCATCCAGGGAAGCCATTGACCAATCCGATCCCAACCCAGTTTGAGTTGAGAAACTGAGGAGAGGGCTGTGTTGAATAAATCTGCGGTTGGTACAGTTAATTTAAACAATTCTGCCGCCTGATAAATTGGATTTGGGCTGTATTCGGCAAATTTGGGATCGTCTGCTAAGGGATTGGGGTAATAAGGAAATATATCAAAAACGAAGGTTGTGCTATCACCATCTACTTGTGCGGGGAAATTCCCCTTAAACTTCCCCTGCACTGGATTATTGGCAACGTGGATTACCGGAACTGTCTCGCCGGTCCAAGGATTTTCCCATTTGGACAAAACCTCATCTGTTTGTGGATTCAGGTAGTAAGTTAGTTCTCTAGAAGTAAAATCCCAGCTACCCTCTGCTGTGGGAATACACCTGCTAACACTCAATCCCAGCATTTTAAACAGGAGTTGTTTTTTCTCACCGGGGATAAAAGCGTAAATTTTACCTTTCCAAATCAGGAAAGTCGATTCGCTAGGGTCGAGAGAAGAGCGAGTTTTAACCCAGTGCTGCGCTTCAAGTTCTTGGATTTGGGCAACCATCTAAAGCATCCTTAGTATTTGGATAACAAAAGAATAAGCTAATTTAGTCATTAGTCATTTGTCATTTGTCATTCTTTCCCAATGCCCCATGTCCAGTTTAATTAAATTCTGGTGAGAACTCTTCTGTGCAATATTTCAATTGTTGGAAGAAAAGCTTGAGCTTGTTCTCATCTAATTTGCCATTGCTGCGAACGGCGCTACACAAATCTAGTCCGAAAGGAGCAACTTGTTTGACTGCGATTGCAACATTCTCAGGTTTCAGCCCTCCAGCTAAGAAAATTGGCACGTTTACTTGCTCACGGATTTTGGCGCTCAAGTTCCAGTCGTGTAAGCGTCCTGTGCCGCCCAACTCTTTAATCAGCAGTGATTGATTGCCAGAGTCTAGTAGAATTGCATCTACGTAGGGCGCTACGTTGATTGCCTCGTCTATGGATTTTTCTGTAATGACGTGAATTACTTGGACAATGGAGATTCCAGGTAAGGCATCTCGTATATCTTGATAGCTTCCTGATTCTAGGCGATCGCAGATTTGCACAGTATTTGTCCGACAGCGTTTTACCTGCTGAATAATCTCTTGAGCATCAAGGCTTGAAGTAAGTAAAAAAGTAGCGATTGGGGGTGGTACACAAGCAGCAATTTTCGCAATTAATTCCTCAGAGATAACACCGGGGCCACTTGGCATCTGAGAAACCAAACCGAGGGCAGATGCACCGCAACGAATAGCAATCCATGCTTCTTCTATGCTGCCGATACAGCAAATTTTGACTCTTGGGTTTGCTGTTTTTTCCATTCTTTACTAACTCCGAAAGCGCCAATCCCCAATCCCTTTATCAATTAAACTGGTTCAGAAAGTTGCTCATCCAGACGGCGAAACAAAAACACCCAAAGAGGTAGAGAACTATTAATTGCAATTAGCCGCACTAAATGACCAGTTGTGACAATTTCAACATTATGATTCAATGCCAGGGAAACCAAGATCATTTCTGCTGATCCTCCGGGTGCTGTAACTAGCAGGCAAGTTAACCAGTCCCAAGAGGTTAATTGCATTGCAAGTATAGCAGCGATCGCTCCCGCTATTAGGGTCATTACCACAGACATTAAGGCATAGGCGACAGTCCGCTTTCTAAAGTTGGGTTTGTCTCCCCAATACTCACCAATAGTAATTCCCAGGAGCATTTGACCCAATAAATTAATTAAAGGTGGCGGACTAAAGCTAATATCACCCACGAAAGGTAGCCAATGTAGCAAAGGATTAAACCCGATACCAATCAACAATGCACCAAAGAAATCGCCAGCCGGAATTTTAAATAATATAGCTGGATAAACTACTAATCCAGTGATTAGAAGTACTAACAAGAGTAATTCTAGTTGAGATGGATCGAAATTGAGCCAAGCAGGGTTGATTGGAAGTGTTTGCGGATAGTAATTACCAGCTGATGTCCTAGCGATGAAGGGAATTAGAACAACTACAGAGGTGACGCGAATCGCCTGAACTAGGGCAACCAAACTCACATTTTTATTGTAATCGGCCGCGATCGCTGCCATAATTCCTACACCACCAGGAACTGTAGCCAGCATTGCTGTTAATAGGTTTATTTTGCTAAGGCGCGAGTAAATATAACCAATACAGCTTCCACTTAGCAGCAGAAACAAGGTAAGAAAGATAAATATAGGAATACCAGAAGCAATATTACCTAGATTACCGTGAGTATTTGAAGCGCCTACAGTTAAGCCTACAAGTGCCATTCCCACTTTTCTAGCAGTGCGGTTAGGTTGGGGGGAATATTGATAAAAAATTCGACATCCTTGAAGAACCAGTGTACCAGCAGCAATCCCGCCAAATATCCAGGCAATCCTACCAATTTGGAACTTTGCCAAGAGTAAACCCAGAGGTAATGCTAGAAGCATTTCCAAAAGAAGGACAATTAGTTGCTTCGTAAATAGCTGTTGTTTGTTGACAACAGGATTTTCGTGAGTGTGTTCTTCCAGGCTGGGAGCAACACTTAGGCTTTGATTCATCTAGACAAGCTTTTTTATTAATTTAACTTATGTACTCAAGCCAGTGCGTACAGTGGGCGCTTGCGCCATCGCACAAGATAACTACTATCAGCAGGCGCGTAAATAGAACAACCATTGAAAATCCCTAAAGAGCTTATTTCATAATACTTTTGACTTTTGACTTGCGGTACTAGATTTAAATTTACCGTGTGTTGCCTTCAAACAAGAATGCCTATAGAGAGAGGATAGGGGCACAATGATTATTGTGCCCCTACAAATAATTTATTTCCTTTGAATGATTCAGCCGTTTAATCTTCGTCAAGGGCTGGGAAAGCTTCTTCAAGCTGCCACAACCTATCTTTATTTTCAACGAACCAAATACGAGTTTCTGGAGTTAATTTACTCCAAATGTCTTCAACAGGGATGTGAGGAGATGCATATTGGTACTGCTGACCAAGTGATTTGAGATTGTCAGCCACATCACGGGGAATTCCGAATTGTTCCCAGTTAACTGTTATGTGTCTTCCCGAAACTCCGGCTGTGGGGTCGAAAATCAATTGTGCTGATCTGACTAAATCAGCAAAGTGTTTCGGTTTTAGTTTGGTGATCTCCTGAATTTGGAGTGATTCGTTATGCTCTTGAGACATTATCGCCGCAGTGGTAAAGATTAGTGGTGTTTGAACTTACTGCCAGAGATTTTGATCCCAATATTTTTACTTTAGCGCAAAGCCACTAACTTGATCATGATTAAAGATTATCAGTCTTTATTATTTTAGTGACGACTGTAGGAACGCTCAAAATGAGTTTTGAGTGTTTGAGCCATAGCTGACATTGCAACTGCTGCTACAGAAAGCGATATTGCAGCTATTCTGATTCTAAAATCATCTGTAAGTATGGATACAGCAGCTAGAGCGATCGCTACCCCTATACTACTTTGCTTAACCCTATTTGTAACTTGATAAGCTCGATTGCAGGAACTACAAATAAGTGTATGTTGCGAGAATCGGTCTAACGCGATCAACTTTTGATCAGACTCGCTACTACCGACATTTTTTGAGGTGGAATAACCTTGATAAAATGGCAAAGAAGATCCAAATTTATCTAGCCATTTGCGATACTCAACCACTAAAGTATCAGATGTTTTGAGCGGTAAATACACTTCTTTAAGGTTTTGTCCCAAACGCTCAATTTGTGCTTTTTGTTCAACGACTAATTGCAAATCACCTTCTAAGATTTTATTTCGGATCAAGATGTGATCTAGCCAAGGAGGCATCAGCTTGGTTTTTTTGGTAAAAAAGTTCCCATAATTTCTAATGAGAATCCGACATCTATTTTTACCTAGCGGAATTGAATATAAGGCTGTGCCTCCAAACTTACCTTGCTGTTCATTAGCAAATTTGTAGAGAATCAAATTAGGAGCAATGAAATCTAATGGAACCCAAGGCATATTGGATGTGCGTGTTCGCCGCCACCTTCCCTTAATTCCCTGAATGTTGCTGTCCATGACTTCTATTTCCAGCGCTTGGGCATCTTTTCGATTTCCCATGATGCCATCATGGCTAATTGGAATATGAGCTGGGTCAATAATGTTTTCAATAAAATAGCTTTGGTCGTAAGGCAGGTCACGTATATAATCTAAGTTGAAGCATTCCGGCTTGTCCCAATCTGGTAGAGATGGAATTAGCTCATCAATAGCCGTTTCGGCTTCCCCTGCCCACATCCAAATGATACCTTTATTTTCTAAGACTTTAAAGGATGACACACAAGCATTTACCGGAATTTTGGCATCGGTTGGTAACTGAGGAATGTGCAGACATTGACCATTATTGCCAAACTGCCAACCGTGGTATGAGCATTCTATTTTGCCGTCAATAATTTGTCCATCAGAAAGTCTCGCTGCACGGTGGGGACAACGATCTGTTAAACAAATAAGCTGTCCATTTTGGCCTTTGAACAAAACAAAGGGTTCATCGTACAAGGAAAAGATATAAGGGCGATTGGCAGGCAAGTCTTGCACAAAGGTGACGGGATACCAGCATCGTCTCCAGTTAAATTCTTGCTTTTCTTCAAGTGTTTCAAAGGTAGAAGTTGGTGGTGTAGCCTGTAGTGTCTCTGTTTCTAATGACATACTTCTCTCCAGGTTTCTATTATTTTATCTATTTGTATTAGCAAATACTTAATCCCAGAAATAAAAATTTTCTAGGTAAACTTAGAAACTCTTAATTCACATTTATTCAAAATTGCCCTATGGAAAAAATAATGCTGTTTCGCGGTTTGAAGACTTACCATAATAAGTTCAGATTCATTACCACGTAGAAATAATTATGAATTGTTGTAAGCAAAGCCAGAGAGCAAAAATTACTTGCGATAATTATTCAACAACTTAGTTGTTATATTACTAATTTTTTCCGGTAAAGAAGCTTTCCTGTGTGATCCTTTTGCTTGAGATGGTTGTTTTTCTACAATACTTAAATAATCTAAATCAACAAGTTCTTCAGATGTAAACTGTTGCGGTGAACGCCATAGCTTAGGATTCATTTGCTCATGAGTAAATCTTTTTCCTACACAACCTAAGCAATGAGAACAAGATCCTAAAGGTTCTTCCGACTTTAAGTATGCTAATAATTGTTTAAAAAAATCTGGAGAGTCTGTAATTTCAATTCCGTCATTTTGAAGATTATCTTTTTTAACAACTTTCGGAATAAACACAGATTGGGGGCATTTATAAAGATATCCCTCTGAAATAGTATGACATCGCCAAATATGAGCTACAGCGCAAGTTGAATAAATTTTTTGGACTAATTCTGTATTTTCCGTACCTAATTCAGAATAAGATTCGCGGAAGTCATCCCAATAATAAGATTCTAAAATTGTTTTAGAGTCTTTAGCTTTTTGTTTTAATGTTTTTAACGTTTCAGGATTGATGGCTTTACTTGGATAGAGGGAAATTTCTATAGCATCAATTTTTTCCCAAAATATATCCGGTGCTTTTGAAAGTAAATGACCATTCGTTACCATTTTAACAAATTTAGTTATACCCGATTTACGAATGGCATCAATTACTTCAATTATATTCGGATGTAGTAACGGTTCTCCCCCAACTAGTTTAACTCCTCTGGGAATATAGGATTTGGATAAAAGAGAAAGATCCCTGTATATGTTTTCTGGATCAACAATATATTTGGGAAGACCTGGGGATAAATGGCTACAACCACGGCATGATAAATTACAATGGTGCACTACATTAATTTCACAATATCTTCCTGTATCAATTTTATTGTTTGATATAGTGTACATTTTTTCTCCTACTTAAAATTCTGTTAAATTTGGACTATTAGGCTATAAGCAAAATGTCATTCTTCTGAAAGCCACTCTATTTTGCAAGACTCGGAAGATACAGAATATATTTAAAAATAACTAAAAGCTTAACTTTACATTAGGGGCAGGGGTATGCCCCTACAACCAATTCATTTATTGCAAAGATTCTTGTAAATAGGATAAATTTTTGTGATTAGGCAGAAAAAAGTATGCATAATCTATGTTTGGTCTATGCCAACCCTCGTAAATTAGCGAATATGTTGACCGTCAGCTAATCATTTTCAATGATAACTGTAACAGCAGCGATCGCAATTAACATTTCATCATTTTTATCATTGAGTTCAGGAATCGCCCGCCCTTGAACTACCATCCCCCCAGATTCTACAGTAAGGGTTTTCCGACCAAATGGTAGGACAGCGAGTACTTCTGCTTCTCTAACTTGTTCTGGGTACGGAACTGCTACCTGAACCTCTATAATCATTTCATTGGGGTGACTCAAACCAGCAACTTCCCAAACACCAGGTAAAGCATTGTGAGCGATCGCATTCCGTACTGCTCTAGATGCTGCTACTGTCGGTTCTTGTCCATGCTGATCTATTCCCATCCCCATCTCAATAATCAACCGTTTACGTACCATTGCTACCTCCAGTAATTTCTGCACCTTTCCCCAAAAAAAGCAGAAGGCTGGAGGCTCATTTGCAATACTGCATCCCATCTCTAGGAAAACTTTCACATAGAGTCTTGCAATGATAACCAGACATGCTCATTGCATCCCCCTGCTCCCAGCCTCCTGCCCCCTGCCCCCTACCTCACAGCATACGCTGCAAGCGACTTAGACGCTCTGAATAACTTTTCATCACCTGTAGAGCAAACATGGGTGTTTCTTGAACGGCAAAGAGAAACCTTTTCTCATCAACAGAAGCAAGTTTGCTGTCTACCTTGGCAATAGCTGTGTAAGTTCTATTTTTTACTCCTACAAGTACCCCAACACCAAAAACTTCGCCTGTCGCAATGGTTTCTACAACTTTGCCATTGACTAATATATCTACTGTTCCTTCCAAAATCCCATACATATGATCGCCAGGCTGTCCTTCTTCAAAGATGACTTCGCCTGCTGAAAATACTTGAGGGTCGGGTTGTTTTTGAAAGATATTGACTGTTACTACAGGACTTAGCATTTAGAGCAACCCCAAAATTTTTGGTTTTTAGACGAAACTTTTAGATAGCTTTACGCGAACCCACAAAAGTATACTACTTTCTGTTGATTAACTCTCAACCTCCGCAAAATTTCTGATTAGTCTTCTAATCACCTAGAAACCTCTCCCTGGTTTTACTACGTAAAACCGTCCCTCTCCGACTCGGAGAGGGAGAGACTTAAAGGAAAATTCAAGTTAGGCAGAAGTTCATCAAACTCATGTTCAAATAGCAAATTTTGGTTTTCATGTCATCTTCTATAATTAGTAAAACCTGCACACCTAATTCTAGGCATGAGACTGTGACCGAATCAGGAAGTTACAAAGATACTGTCAACCTACCCAAGACTAATTTTGATATGCGGGCAAACGCCATCAAGCGTGAGCCTGAAATCCAAAAATTTTGGGAAGAAAATAAAATTTACGATCGCCTTTCCGAAAATAACCCTGGCGAATTATTTATACTGCACGATGGGCCTCCCTACGCTAATGGCTCACTCCATATTGGTCATGCCTTAAATAAAATTCTCAAAGATATTATTAATCGCTACCAACTGCTACAAGGGCGTAAAGTTCGCTACGTCCCTGGTTGGGATTGTCACGGTTTGCCAATTGAGTTGAAAGTTTTGCAGAACATGAAGTCAGCAGAACGGCAAAACTTAACATCTTTACAACTGCGGCAGAAAGCGGAAGAATTTGCTTTAACTACGGTAAACGACCAGCGCCAAAATTTTCAACGCTACGGTATTTGGGGTGATTGGAACCACCCTTATCTAACTCTGAAGCCGGAATATGAAGCGGCTCAAATTGGCGTGTTTGGTCAGATGTTCTTAAAAGGCTACATCTATCGCGGTTTGAAGCCGGTTCACTGGAGTCCCAGTTCTAAAACTGCTTTAGCTGAAGCTGAGTTGGAATATCCAGAAGGTCACGTTTCCCGCAGTATCTATGCAGCTTTTGCAATCACAGGTTTAGCGTCAGCTGTAAAACCACTGTTGGCGGAATATCAGTCAGATTTGGGTGTGGCTATCTGGACAACTACACCTTGGACAATTCCGGGAAATTTGGCTGTAGCGGTGAATGCAGATTTGAATTATGCAGTGGTGGAAGTTTCCCGCCCAGAATCGGAGGCGCAAAGTAATTTCAAATACTTAATCGTTGCTGCTGATTTAGTGGAACGTTTATCTTCAACCTTGGGAGTTGAGTTAACTGTAAAAGCCACGTTTAAGGGGAATGATTTAGAACATACTACTTACCGTCATCCCCTATTTGACCGGGAAAGCCCGATTGTTGTAGGCGGTGATTACATTACTACTGAGTCGGGTACTGGGTTGGTACATACCGCACCCGGTCATGGTCAAGAAGACTACATTGTTGGTCAGCGTTATGGTTTGCCCATCCTTGCACCAGTGGATGACAATGGCAATTTTACCGAAGAAGCCGGACAATTTGCTGGGTTGAATGTGCTGGGTGATGGGAATCAAGCGGTAATTGATGCACTGGCGGAAGCTGGTTCCTTGTTGAAAGAAGAACCATATCCCCACAAGTATCCTTATGATTGGCGGACGAAAAAGCCAACGATTTTCCGCGCTACTGAACAATGGTTTGCTTCTGTAGAAGGATTTAGAGAAGAAGCATTAAAGGCGATCGCAACGGTAAAATGGATTCCAGCCCAAGGTGAAAATCGCATCACGCCAATGGTAGCGGAACGTTCCGATTGGTGTATCTCTCGTCAACGGAGTTGGGGTGTACCCATTCCCGTTTTCTACGATGAAGCCACGGGGGAAGTACTGCTGAATGAGGAAATTATCAACCACGTTCAAGCAATTATCGCTGAAAAGGGTTCAGATGCTTGGTGGGAACTTTCAGTAGAGGAGTTATTACCCGAATCTTATCGTCAAAATGGCAAGTCTTACCGCAGAGGTACAGACACAATGGATGTATGGTTTGATTCTGGCTCATCTTGGGCATCTGTCGTCCAACAGCGTCCAGAGTTACGCTATCCTGCTGATATATATTTGGAAGGTTCCGACCAACATCGGGGTTGGTTCCAGTCAAGTTTGCTCACCAGTGTAGCGGTAAATGACATTGCACCTTACAAAACTGTGCTAACTCACGGCTTCGCTTTGGACGAACAAGGGCGAAAGATGAGTAAGTCAGAAGGAAATGTGGTTGACCCCAATACAATCATTGAAGGCGGAAAAAATCAAAAAGTAGAACCGCCCTACGGTGCAGATGTATTGCGATTGTGGGTATCATCGGTAGACTACTCCGGCGATGTCCGCATTGGTAAAAACATCATCAAGCAGATGAACGATGTCAGAAGCAAAATCCGCAATACGGCGCGGTTTTTGTTGGGTAGCTTGGATGATTTTGACCCAGAAAAAGATGCAGTTCCTTTTGAGGAATTGCCAGAACTTGACCGTTATATGCTGCACCGCATCACCGAAGTATTTGAAGAAGTTACCGAAGCCTTTGAGAGTTTCCAATTCTTCCGCTTTTTTCAAACAGTGCAGAATTTCTGCGTGGTGGATTTATCCAACTTTTATTTAGATGTTGCCAAAGATAGGCTGTACATCAGTGCAAAAGATGCTTTCCGCCGTCGCAGTTGTCAAACGGTGCTGAAAATAGCTTTAGATAATTTAGCACGAGCGATCGCACCAGTACTATCGCACACCGCCGAAGATATCTGGCAATATCTCCCCTACAAAACACCTTACAAATCGGTGTTTGAGTCCGGTTGGGTGCAGGTTGAGGAAAAATGGCGTAATCCTGAATTAGCGGAATTTTGGTCAGCACTGCGACAACTCCGCACTGATGTTAACAAGGTGTTAGAACAAGCCAGGATTGAAAAAATGATTGGTTCTTCCTTGGAAGCCAAAGCTTTAATTCATATACCTCACAAACAGTTAGGTGATGCTATCAAAGCTTTTAACCCAGTTAAGGGTAACGGGATTGACGAACTGCGGTATTTATTGCTGACTTCCCAGGTGGAATTATTAGATTCTGCTGAAGGGTTGCAAGGATTAGAATATACAGCGCAGACGGAAGACTGGGGAATTGGTGTGGTGAAAGCAGATGGGCAAAAATGCGATCGCTGTTGGAACTACTCTACTCATGTGGGAGAATCAGCAGAACATCCGCTAATTTGCGAACGATGCGTTGCAGCCTTAGCCGGAAAGTTCTAGTAAATATACGTCAGTTCAACGAACCTGTCCCTGCCTTGAATTAAAGTTCAAGTCTTTCCCTCTTTGAGTCGGCTACGGTGTTGTACACAAGTCTTGCCGCAGCCATATCCTTATTAATAAATCTTGCACTACACTTCTATCCCGCCTAGAAATTCGTTCCGAGGCGGGATATCGGTGAATCTGACAGTTTGACTCTGACAAAAATGCGGGTAAAAGATTTTTCGACTTATGTGTACATCACAGCTTTGAGTTGGAGAAAGAGGGTTTTACGTTGTAAAACCAGGGAGAGGTCTTTTCATTCAGCTAATTAGATAGACACAGACATTACATCATCCGTCGAATTCATGGTCACTGTCTGAAATAGATATTTTGCGTAATACATATTATGGTTATTTTGTAAAGTGCGTAATCTTTATGGATAATATACTTTTTAGCAAAAAAATAAGTGTTATTACTGAAGATTCGTAAGTATTATCCCTGTATTCTGTTTAAGTGTAGAGACGGATTACAGAATTATTAATAAAACATTAAGTATGGATTAATACGTAAAATTTAGACTAAAACATCCATTAACTCAATCAAAATTCAAGAGAGACAGAGATATGTCAAGTAAAGTTGTGAAAGAGTTGGCAGATTTTTTGGTGCAAATAGAACAGCGATCGCAGTTTCATGCAGGCTATCCATATAATTTAAATTGTGATTACAGCTTGATAGGCAAATTTTTCAATCATCTATTAAATAATGCTGGAGATCCATATATAGAGCCAGATTTTGGTCTTCATTCTCGTAAGTTTGAGCAAGAAGTCTTATCTTTTTTTGCTCACCTTTATAAGATTCCAGAAGATCAGTTTTGGGGTTATGTTACTGCTGGCGGAACTGAAGGTAATTTATATGGAATGTTTTTAGCAAGAGAAATTTACCCTAATGGGATTCTTTACTCATCACAAGACTCTCATTACTCCATACCCAAAGCAGCCAAATTATTCCGCATCCAGCATAATGTTGTTAATTCGCAAATTAATGGAGAGATTAATTATGAGCATTTTGAACAACTAATTAGCGAAAATCGAAGTTATCCAGCGATCATAAATTTAAATATTGGGACTACTGTTAAAGGTGCAATTGATAACTTAGACAAAGTTATAGAAATTTTAGAGCGTAATCAAATTAAAAATTATTACATCCATTGTGATGCTGCACTTTCAGGATTAATATTACCATTTTTAGATGGCGCTCCGCAAGTTAACTTTGAAAAACCTATAGATAGTATAGCTATTTCTGCTAAATTTATTGGTTCTCCGTTACCTTGTGGTGTGGTTTTAACTAAAAAGAAATGGGTAGAAAAAGTTGAAACAGAAATTGAATATATTGGTTCAAAAGATACAACAATTCTCGGGTCTAGAAACGGTCACACTCCCCTAATTCTCTGGTATGCAGTACAAACAAGAGGTTATGATGGATTAGCTAGAGAGGCAAAGACTTGTATTAATAACGCCCAATATCTTTTCCAACAACTTCAAATCAGAGAATATCCATGTATGTTAAATAGTTTTTCCAATACCGTCGTGTTTCAGAAACCTTCTCAAATGTTAATTAAAAAGTGGCAGTTAGCAGTTTATGAAAATTGGGCACATATTATAGTCATGCAGAATATTAATCGAAAGAAAATTGATATTTTTATTAATGAACTTTTGCAAGAAGAAGAGGGAGTAAATAACGCAGAGACTTTCCAGCTACAGCCAGTACTACACTAATGTAGGCTATCAAGTGATTTTAATCGCCCGATTTTACAAGGTGTTTCTCTAAAGAAAATTTGATTCCAAGATTTTATTGTTTTAAAAAGTTTTTGTAACACAAGTTAGCAGCAAGTAGTATTTCTACTTGTTCACTATCCATAGGTGGTAAGAAAAAATACCCTTGTCCATAATCACATTGTAACGCCTTTAGTTGTGCTAATTGCTCTACAGTTTCTATGCCTTCTGCTGTTACAGACATATTTAAATTATGAGCTAATGTCACAATAGCTCGAATAATTTCTAAATTTTCCCCTCGACTACCTATATTACTGACGAAAGAACGGTCAATCTTAAGGGTTTTTATTGGCAGGCGATGTAGATAACTTAAAGATGAATAGCCAGTACCAAAATCATCCATGTGCAACTCCACATTTAGCGCTGTTAACTGGGAAAGCACGGTGGTAGCTAATTCAAAATTATCCATCAACAAGGTTTCAGTAATCTCCAATTTCAAACTGCGTGGCTTCAGTCCAGTTTCTTGCAAAATATGTTTAACTTGTTTAAACACATCAGGTTCGGTGATTTGTTTTCCAGAAAAATTAACGCTAATTGTCAGGTGTAGTGAGCTAGGAAATTGTTTATGCCATTTGTGCATTTGGTGGCAGGCTTCATAAAGCACCCATTGCCCAATACTAAGAATCATTCCAGTTTCTTCGGCCAGGGGAATAAAATCTTGAGGGGCAATAAGTCCATGTTTGGGATGATACCAACGTATCAGAGCCTCAAATCCAATAATTTTGCCAGTTGTCAGTGAAATAATTGGCTGGTAATAAAGACGAAATTCTTCTTGCTTGAGCAGCGCATTTCGCAGAGCAGTTTCTAACTCCAAGAGCAAAGATGCACCTTCATGCATTTTTTGGTCAAAAACCTCATAACGGGCTTTCCCAAGTGATTTGGCACAGTACATTGCCACATCGGCATCGCGTAGAATCTGCGCTGCTTGCTCATAATCTGCTTTACTTAAAGCAATGCCAATACTAGCATTAGTAAATACCCTATGTTCATTTAGTTGAAATGGTAAAGCTAGCATTTTTTTAATTAGCTCGGCTAGCTGTATGGCGGTGCTAATATCCTCAATTTCCTCAATTAAGATTGTGAACTCGTCCCCGCCAAAACGGGCAACTATGTCTCCGACTCGCAGAACTGATTTGAGTCGATGAGAAATTTCAATTAAAAGTTGGTTTCCTAGTAGATGTCCAAGGCTATCATTAACAACTTTAAAGCGGTCTAAGTCTAAGAAGAGTACGGCAAATAAATATTTATTTTGCTGTTTAGTACGTTCTATTGCTTGCTGCACTCGCTCCAGAAAGAATCGTTGATTAGGTAATCCGGTTAGCCCGTCATGAAGACTATTGTGTAGTAGTTGCTCTTGTGCTTGTTGACGCTTGATAATGTCTTTTTCAAGTTGTTGATTCACTCTAATAAGTTCAATGGTGCGTTCTAGAACTATCTGCTCAAGATGATGACGATACTGAACTAACTCTTTTTCTACTAACTTCCGCTTAGTGATGTCACGAACAATAACAACATACTCTCGTAGCTGAGAATTAAATGGCTGTGAGATAGTCGATTCAACAATTCGTAGACCTTGATTTGTTTTTAATGTTTGCTCACTTCTAATAGACCAATGTTCCGGTTTGCCACGATAGCATATTAATATTTGATTCAATTTTTGCCCAAGCAAGTGCTGAATATTTGTTTGAAATAACTCTTCAGCAGCAGCGTTTGTCTGACAAATTTTACCGTTCTCATCTAAAACTAAAACAGTATCTGGAACGGTATCGAGAGTAGTAATAAATAGGCTTTTTGCTTGTTTGCGTGCATCATCAATAGCAACAATTTGTGGTAGAGTTGTCCAGCAAGCGATCGCAACTCCTGTAAAAGAGAGCGTTACTAATAAAATAGCTAGTAAAGAGTTATGAGTATCATTAGAATTTGTGTCTAATAAATTACGGATAATCCAAGTGCTTGTGGCAATAACACAAATTAATGATACTAAGACAATCACCTGTAGTACCACAAAATCCTGGTTGTTTCTACTAAAATCAGCCTCGTAATGCTGTGTCCACCATTTCGGGTATAATGACGCTAATTTAAAGCGACGTAGCGCTACATCTCCTAACATTAAAACAATGGGTAATAATAAACCCACTAAAAAATCCCTCCAATTCCAAGCTAAACCTCCTACTATTAGAACTACTGCTTCTACAAAGAAAAAACCAAGTGACCACCAAGGCCATAGTACCTGCGGTTTACCTCGACACAGCCATAGCCCCAGATGTAGTCCCATAATGGACAGGAGATAACAGGTGCCTGCTACTGTGACAAGTTGAGGTATATTTCCAAAATTGAGACAAAGCAGACTCAGTAGAAAAGTAACTAAAATAGCTGGGCCAAGAACACCTTGGCGAGAAACTAATGCAAATACAGGAGAAAGTTGGCCGTCTAAGGCAAGTTGGTATAATATCCGAGGAGAGTTGGAAACTGCCGTAGCAGCACTTAAAAGGCAGGATATAGTAATAATAAGTGTTACTATAAAAGAGGCAGATTCACCCCAAAAAGGCTTAGAAGCCGTCATCAGATATAAGAACGGATACTCATCATAATTTGTTGTTGCATCTGGAGCCGAACACATTAATACCCAAGAACCACCTAAAAATACCGCAGGAATTAGCCAAGCAGCTACGGTTAAGAAGCTCAAAGTTTTATATGGGTGGCGGCTATCAGCAACAAAAGAAGAAGTGGTTTCACAAGCATAAATTGAATAGCTAGCCAAAAAAAACCACTTTGCCCATTCTTCAAAGCTCAGGCTATGTGTGCTAGTTGGGATAAATTGAAAACTAGTGGCTGAGAAGGCTAACCATATTACGCCTTGAACACAAAACAGAAGTAGTAATAAAATAGCTGGAAAGACAAAAAATAAATGCAGGAGTGCTAAAGCACGGGTGCCACTAAAAGCCAAAATAAAAGGAATTGCTGTAAAAAGAACTTTCAAAAAAGCTTCCGGACAAGAAATATTTAATGTTTCAAGATTGGATTTAATTAGGTTTGTCAGAATAATCGCATAAAGTGCCGGTGCTGCTGCCCAGCTAAAAAAGTATCCTAAGGCTACGTAACGGCCCAAGCCAGGAAAGTTTTTTAGTAGCCTTGTGGTATAGTTTGGTGTTCCTCCAGCAATATCTGGCCAATGTCTACCTAGACTTTGTATCTGCAAGTTAAGTAAAAAGGAGATGATCGTGCCAAACAACCAAACTAAGATAGCTTTAGTGCCTAAGGTTGCATGAATAATGGGGGCAGTACCAATCCATCCAACATGACCCGTTAAGCCAAAGCCCCAGGTTTCGAGATAACTCAGAGTCCGTGGTAGGCGTATTACCAAGTGCTGATTTGTCTCTGCCTGTACGGAATTGTTAGTAATCATTGTTTTTTAGTGAAATTTACTTACTTTTTCACTCAATAGCTGAATATCACTTCACATAGCTTCAGTATAAATGCTGAACTTGTCGGAAACTTTACTTAATTTTTACTATCTTTTATTTTTGCACACAATAAATAGCAACCCTAATTGATTGGGGAAAATTAAAATATTAAAGTTTTTGACTTTAAGAAATCGGAAATCTTGTTATTTACGAACGGTTTAAGCTGTTACGCATTTAACTTGAACATTTACATGAAGGCTGATGACCGATGACTGATAACCCTTAACCGTCAACAGTTAACAACCGTAAAGAGTGTTTATACAATTTAGGCGCGTATCAGCTTATAGGAAGCGCTCGTATCACCTAGCATTCTCGTAGAGTAAACGCTACACGTCTATGTATGCAATACACTCCAACATCTCTCCTAAAGGGAGAAAGGCTTTGAATTTTAAGCTAATAGCCATTCATTTTTCCAGAATGATTAACTTGTAGTAAGCGGCTCCAGTCTTGCTTTTCTGCAACTTTAATACTTACAGCAGTTTGCAGCTAAATGAAGTACAGAACCAAGGATTCACAAATCAAATTATTCTTCTGCCTCCTGCCTCAAAACCAGTGACTTTGTACCTCATGCAAAAGAAAACTGCTGTATTACCTAATCCCCCTCCCAACAAGGGAAGGGAATTAGGTATTTATTTAACTCAACATAGAAGACCTATAGCTTTTGCAGCAACTCCTGAGTTAACTGAAAGAACGCTTTTGAACCAGCTGATTGGGGAGCATTTAAAACAGCTGGCATAAAACTATCAACAGCCTTAGCAACGTTGACATCAACTGGTATTTGTACCTTACAAATTTTTTCTACACCAAAATCTTCAACAACGCGGTGCATCACTTGTTTATAGTATCTGCCAGTGAGAAGGTTAGCGCTGGACATACTGAATACAATTCCCAGCATTTTTATATTTATTTTGGTTTCATGCCCGTGGCTGTCTTTTAATTGGGCAATCCGTCTTTCTAGCAGTTGAATACCCACTACAGATAAGGGTTCTGGTTTAGCAGGAAGTATGTAAAAATCACTGGCAGCTAAAGCGCTCCGAGTCAATAGATTATATCCAGGCGCACAATCCAAAAGGATAAAATCATATTCTTGACGTACAGGTTTTAAAATATTATTGATCAGAACTCTTTCAAATCGATTCCAAATTGTTTCAAAGTCCTGTTCACCTAAAGCAGTTGCTTGCTGATGCAGCATTTCTGAAACAACAAATTCATCATATAAATCGATATCCCCTGGCAATAAATCCAGACCAGGAAGATTACAAACCTGGGATTGAATGATGTCCTGAATTGTAAGTTTTGCTTGTGGCTCTGGATTAATAACTTCGTTTATTAGATACCTAAATGTCTTACTTTGTTTACGACGCTTGGCAAAATCTAAAGGCGACATCAAACTGAGTGTAGCGCTAATTTGGCTGTCTAAATCAAGGACAAGCACCCGTTTGCCATGACTTTTAGCTAAACAGGTAGCTAAGTTTACAGTGAGGGTGGTTTTACCAACGCCACCTTTCATATTTGCAGTAGCAATTACATATCCCATTGGTTGAGTCCTCTGTTGACGCATTTCCATCTAGGTAGCGTACACCTCTATCAATCTATTAAATCTTCCATTAAATTTAATATTTTCGGAAACTCAAAAGGTGAGATTGCCTCAATTGTAGGTGTTGAGGTAGGTGACACAATTTAATCTCAGCCGTCGTATCGTTTTTTGATGAAATGAGTTGGTAAAATTGCTGTCACTTTGGTTGAAAGCTAGATACGATTAGATTCGGCGTGTTTACTGTTCGGGAGTGCCAAAATGTCTAAACAGCTGGGTCAAAAAATCGCACCTACACCTATATCAAATGATATCAATGTGGTGGATTTGATTGATCAATACTTCACCGCTTACAACTCAGCGCGGTTACGGGAAATCTGCCAATTACTGAGTCGTGATGTGCTAACAGAAGGTGTTACGGTGGGAGTTAGCCTTTCCGGTGCGATGACACCAGCAGGATTCGGGGTTTCAGCGCTTGCACCCTTAATTCGCAACGGTTTTATTGACTGGATGATTAGCACTGGTGCAAATCTTTACCACGATATGCACTACGGTTTAGGTTTTGAACTCTTTGCTGGTAATCCGTTTTTGGATGATGTGAAACTGCGCCAAGAAGGCACTATTCGCATTTATGACATTATCTTTGGTTACGATGTGCTGCTAGAAACTGATGCGTTCATCCGCAAGATTCTTCAAGGGGAAGCGTTTCAGAAACGGATGGGAACTGCTGAGTTTCACCATTTACTGGGTAAGTATGTTCGGGAAGTAGAAAAGCAGTTGGGTGTACAGAATTCCTGCTTACTTGCTACAGCTTATGAATATGGCGTGCCTATATATACGTCTTCTCCAGGAGACAGCTCAATTGGGATGAACGTGGCGGCTTTAGCTTTGGAAGGTTCGCAGTTGGTTATAGATCCATCAATTGACGTAAATGAAACGGCTGCGATCGCATATAATGCCCGTGAATCAGGAGGTAAAAGTGCGGCTGTAATTCTTGGTGGCGGTAGTCCTAAGAACTTTTTGCTACAGACTCAACCACAACTTCACGAAGTATTAGGGCTAGAAGAACGAGGACACGATTACTTTATACAGTTTACCGATGCGCGTCCAGATACAGGCGGTTTGTCTGGAGCAACCCCATCGGAAGCTGTCAGTTGGGGTAAGATTGACCCGGAAGAGTTACCTAACACTATTGTTTGTTATACCGATAGCACGATCGCTCTACCATTGGTGACAGCATACGTTTTGAACAAGTGCCAGCCTCGTCCCCTGAAGCGTGTGTATGACAAGCGAGAAGCTATTTTGGATAAACTGCAAAAAGACTATTTAGCAGCCAAAACCCAACCATCTGATCAGGTTCCAGCAGCAGCGGCTGACAGTGCCCAAAAGCAAACAGCGACTTATCCTTGTGGTAGGTTGATTCCGAATACTCCGTAGGGAGTAGAGGGGCAGGGGGACAAGGGGACAAGGGGACAAGGGAACAAGGGGACAAAGTGACTTGTGAGAACTTGCAACAAGTCACCTTGTCCCAAATTCTCCTTGTCCCCAAGTCCTCATCCCTTTTGCCCAATCAATAAATAAGTTGTCATTTTCCCTTTGCCTTGAACTTCGATTTCGGCTCGCTTTTCAAATAAAAATTCATCACATAAAAACTTATAGGTATCTTCTGTAACCTGGATTTTACCAACAATACCTTGGGATTCCATGTAGCTAGCGATGTTTACCGTGTTTACACAGAGATCATAAGTAAAGTTGTTGAGATCAATTATTCCTGTCACTACGGGACCGCTATGGATGCCGATACGGATATTAAAGTTTTGGTTATTCTCAGTATTAAATAGAGCGATCGCAGTTTGCATCTGGAGTGCCATCTGAGCGATCGCTTGAGCATGATTCCGGCGGCGTGTGGGTAAACCACCAACTACCATATAAGCATCGCCAATGCTTTTAATTCTTTCTAAACCATGTTGTTCGGTGAGGCGATCAAAAGTTGAGAAAATCGAGTTGAGTAAGTTTAGCAGTTGAATTGCACTCATAGAAGCAGCAATTTCGGTAAAGCCGACAATATCTGCAAATAAAACTGTGACATCAGCAACGTCTTCGACAATGTTAGCTACTTCATTTAAGGGTTTGGAGATTGCTGCTGGCGAAATATTCAGCAATAAACGTTCGGTTTCTTCCTGCTGATGGCGCAGCGCTTCTTCTGTTGCTAATCGCTGGGTGATATTGCGAAAAATGCCGCGAGTCGCAACTGGATAACCTTCGACAAATTTACAGTTAATATTACCTTCTAGAAAGATTGTTTGCCCGTCTTTAGTAATGAATGCAGCTTTTACTTGCCCGATCTTTTCTCCTGACAGCACGCGATAGAACCTTTGCAAACAGTCTTGTTTAAACTCTGGATGTATAATATCGAAAATATTCATATTCACAATTTCAGATTCGCTATATCCTAAAGCTTCTTGCCAGGCGCGATTGACATACAAAAAACGACCATAGGCATTAACGCATAGAATCAAATCATTAGCATTTTCAAATAAATCTCGATATCGTTCTTCACTTTCTACAAGAGCATCTTCTGCTTGTTTGCGTTTGATAAACTGGGCGATTTGACTACCAATGGAACCCACCATTTGCAATAACTCTTTATCCTTTGGTTGTACATCCCGGCTAAAGAAAACCATCACTCCTAAAATTTCACTATCGTCTAAGATGGGGAAGCCAAAAGCTGCGTGCAATCCCGCTTCAGCAGCAGGTTGCGATCGCCGAGTGTCTCCATCTTCTGTGATATCTTGAATCCACAAGGGCAAACGTCTGATCCAAATTCGACCAGGTAAGCCAACACCGGGTGTATAGGTAGTTTGCCAGGTGATTGCTTTAAACTCTCGGGCTGAAATTACTCGACTTGACCAAATTTCCACACACCTTAGTACTGCATTGAGGCTATGTAGCTGTACGGAAGTACTAATATATTGACTTGGTGTCCAAAGCTCACCTAAATCCCATCCCAAGTTTTGGCAAATCGACTGTAAAATTTGCGGAATTACCTGTTTTACATTTTGGGATTCTGATAATATACGAGTGATAGCATACTGGGCACTTGTAAGTTGTTCCCGGCGCTGCCTTGCAGTAATATCCCGACCAATGTAGACAATATCTTCTAATCCTTTTCTTTTTTTCGGAATTACTGAACAAGAAAAAGCAATCAACCGCTTTTCCCTAGTCTTTGTTCGACAGACTAACTCTAAATTTTGAATATTTTTTTGAAAATAATGATACTGATGAATGGCTCTTCTCAAAACTTGTTCTTCATCAATTATCAGTGATATTGGTTGATTAACTAATTCTTCTTCACTAAAACCAAATAATTGTTGAGCCGCAAGATTTACCTTTTTTATTTTCCCTAAATTACTGGTTATAAACAAAGCATCTGTTATTGCATTAATTACTTGATCCATGTAATTTTTATATAAAATTAAAGCACTTGATAGCAGATTAGTTTCATTGGCTCGCTTCGCTAATTTTTGCTTTAAAACTAGCCTGTTGCTAACATCCTCAATTAGGATAATTTATTTTCATGCTGTTAAGCTGATGTGCGCCAAAATTGTATAAGCACTCTTTACGATCGTTAACTGTTAATTGTTGACGGTTAACGGTTATCAGTCATCAGTCATCAGCCTTCATCTAAATGTTCAAGTTAAATGCGTAACAGCTTATAACGGTTCTTGACCCTTGTAAAGTACAAGAACCCCACCTCCAACTGCAAGCGAGGAAGGGACTATGATGTACCTTATGGGATTAGGAAACGCTATAGCACTTGCTCGTATGTATCTATGATGATGCGGAATTTATTATCCAGTTCCAAGCGTTCAAACTTATTTGGGAATGAAGGGTTTTTAAAATCCGATTCAGTACTTGGTTTTTCATGGTCTTGTAAAAACAGGCTTGAAATTTATTTTGACAATAAGTATTTAGAGGAAAAAGGAGATTTTAAGGGATAGCAGCAAAAAACCTCAAGTTTTTGCCAGATTACCAACCATCACGCTGAAAATTAACAATTTAGTAATTAGAAGTAACAATTAATCATTTAGTACCACAGATGATTATTTTAGTTATTCTTTCAAATGTTTGAGCAATATACAAGCCTGTTTGGGTAGAATTTGTAAAAGTTACTAATACTCAGTCTTCTTACTGAAATTTATATTAATTGATTAAGTGTGCTGTTTTTCTATATCAACCCAGTTTTGTTGGGTGAAAACGACCATGAGCAACCTTTTGATTTAGTCGAGCAAAATTAAGTAAGTGAACGCCAATACTATCTTTTATATCTTTTGGTAGATTGACAATTAAGCATAGTTATAGTTTTTGCAAGTAAGTTATCCACAATACAGAAGCAGAAGAAAACGACGCAGAGGCGAGGGTTTATTTAGAGACAGCGTTAGAGATATATGTTGAGTATAAGGATGAATATTGGGGGCGATCGCACGGGAGGCGTTAGAGAGATTATCAGAGTGATGGGCTGAGTTTATTTTGATCAAACTACGTCAAAATTTAGATAAACGCGATCGCACTTACCAACAATGCAGATTACCCAAAGTCTCCATACAGCAATTCTCGTGACTGACTTAGAACGCTCTGAACAATTTTATGGCAGAGTATTAGGATTATCCAAAATAGATCGTTCTCTAAAATACGCTGGTGCATGGTATCAAGTCGGCAACTATCAAATTCACCTAATAGTTGCACCTACTGTCCCCACCGAAAACCCAAACGAAAAATGGGGACGCAATCCCCACGTCGCTTTCTCAGTAGATAACTTAAATGCTGCGAAACAAGAGTTGCTCAATCATAATTATCCCATTCAACCCAGCGCTTCTGGTCGCCCTGCCTTATTCACTCAAGATCCTGATGGAAATATTATCGAGTTGAGTCAGCAGTGAGAGGGAAATCAATTAAAAATTCAAGAACTTCTGCCTTGTCTACGACACGCTGCGCGATTTGCCTCCTCTTTCCCAATGACTAATGAAAATAATTGCTTACTCTTACACCAATCCGCTATTAGAATCTTCTCCCGATCAAGGTGATTGGGGATGGGAGGTGGATCGGGTTTATGAAGATTTGGGTAAGCCAGAGTCTGCTGCACAGGCTACGCGAACGCAATTACAACAATTATTTACCGATTGTGAAACTGAACCAGCAGATTATCTGTTGATTCGTCGGTTGGAAGAATTAGGGGATACTGTAGAGGAAATTAGCGATCGCTTACATAAACTCGAAGTAATGGGAGTAGCGATAATCGCCACAGAACAGCCCTATACTTCCGAAAACTACCCTCTGGGCGCTGACTTGCTGAATTTGCTACACGCAATCCAACGTCAGCAACGTAGCCGTCGCATCCGTCAAGGACACGCCCGTAATCGTCTTGAGGTTGCACCGCCACCTGGTAAAGTTCCCTACGGTTACCGCAGAGGTAAGGGAAAATATACTATTGATCGCAGTACTTCACCAGTAGTCAAAGATTTTTTTGAACACTTTTTGCTTTATGGTTCCTTGCGGGGTTCAGTTCGTTACTTGGCGAAAAAATACGGCAAAAAAATCTCTGTTACCACAGGAAGACGCTGGCTGACTAATCCGGTTTATCGCGGCAATACAGCTTACCAAAATGGTGAAATTATCTCTAATACCCACATTCCAATAATTTCTAAGGAAGAAGCTGCCCAAGTTGACAGACTTTTACGCCGTAACAGCCGTTTACCACCCCGAACTGCTAGTGCTAGGCGCTCTTTAGCTGGGTTGGTTGTCTGTGCTGAGTGTCAGTCACATCTGACAGTTACTCGTGTCACCCAACGCAATCAAGATAAGGAGTATCTTTATTTACGTTCTACTAGCTGTCCTCAACGCCCCAAGTGTAAGGCTATTCCCTACCAAGAGGTTTTAGAACATACAATTGAAACCGTTTGCCGTGATTTACCCTTAGCTGTAGCGGGGATGAATTTTCCCCAATTGGATGCAGTCAAGAATAGTTTAAAACAAGCGATCGCTCGTCAGCAAGAAATACTTGCTCAGTTACCCGCTTTAATTGAAACTGGAATTTTAGATGTTGAAACAGCAAAGTTAAGAGCTTACAAACTCCGCACAGAGATTTCTGCACTTGAAGCAAAGTTGGCGACTCTTCCCCCTGTTAACTTGCGTTCCGTTGCTCAAGCTGTTTCAATACCGCAATTTTGGTTAGATTTGTCGGAAACAGAGCGACGATTTTACTTCCGGGAATTTATCAGGCAAATAAATATTACTTTTCAGAATAAAGAATTAGAACTACAAGTAATTTTTATTTTTTAATCCCAATATTAAATATTAAAGCCAGAAGGCGCAGTCATAATGATAGCTAAATCACCTGTTTGGGAATGCCTAATGTGAGGCTTTGCCTTAAAAATAGCGGCAGCAGCCCAATGATGAGCATTTCCAGGCAGAGGCTAGAAACGAGGTTATTAATAAATTTCAAGGCGAGATGGTAACGAACCGGAAGATTTGAAAAGTGTTGGTAATTACTACCTAAAAAGACGATAAATAATTACTTTCAGTATTCAGCACGTCATTAAAATCATGTAACAAATATTTCGTGCATTTCTGAGTTTAGCTAGACAAAAACTAAATAGATAGAAATTAAACTGAGCTTCATATTCAAAATAAAATACAAGTTTATTTACGGATTAACCAACAGGTAATAAATAATTTATCGCCTACATTTTTTACCATTCATATCTAAAATGTTATTTAAATCACCAATATAATTTTTTCAAAAAATAGCGCTAATTAGAGAAATTTGAGTTAATGTTGGAAACTAGCAATTGTTAAGAATATAGGTTGCTACTGGGTGGCAACATTGGAGATTCGCTCTGGTCTCTATGTAATCAAACCAGCAAGTAAAATGATTACTATAGAATATGCAAGAAGGAAGCTTTATTTGGAGTCATCTAGAAAGACAGCATCGCACGGTTGGCAAATGGATTGATTGGGTATGGCTAATAGTATTGCTGTTGGCAGCAGTCTTACTGTTTAGCATCAATCTGGGAGGATTGCCGTTGCGAGATTGGGATGAAGGGACTGTGGCACAAGTTGCTCGTGAAATTTGGCACGCTCCAGCAGGTTCAATGCGTTGGCTTTACCCAACGCTAGGAGGCGAACCATATCATAACAAGCCGCCTTTAATGCATTTGTTAATTGCTTGGGCTTATTCTCTAGGAGGCGAAAATGAGTTGACAACGCGCTTGCCCGGAGCAATTTTAACAGCTACATCTGTACCTTTACTGTATTGCATTGCTAGAGAGATATTTCGCCAGCGTTGGGCAGCGATTTATAGCGCCTTGATTTATCTAACAATGCTACCTGTGGTGCGTCATGGGCGGCTGGCAATGTTGGATGGGGCGATGGTGAGTTTTTTGATGGTAATGATGTTGTGCGTGTTGCGATCGCGCCGAGATTTACGTTATTGCCTTGGTGTTGGTATTAGTTTTGGGCTGATTTGCCTGACTCAAGGGCTATTAGGCGCATTACTAGGTGCGATCGCCATCGTATTTCTCTTTTGGGATACACCACGACTACTCACTTGTTACTATCTATGGATAGCAATCTTCATTGGCATTCTGCCTGTAGCTGCTTGGTATATTGCCCAGCTAATTCACTATGGTTACACTTTCGCCCAAATTGGGCTTGTAAACCCATCACTAGGCCGAATTGGCTCATTTGTAGAAAGTAATCCTGAACCACCTTGGTACTATATTATTGAACTTCTCAAGTACACATGGCCGTGGCTATTATTCTTACCGCAAACTGTCCGCTTAACCTGGGAAAATCGCAACCTTAGCTGGGCAAAACTGGTAATGGCGTGGAGTGGTGTTTACCTGTTGGTAATTTCTTTCATGATTACCAAAGTTCCCTGGTATTTATTCCCGATTTACCCTAGTTTAGCTTTAGCTTTGGGTATCCAATTATCAGAGACAGAAGATTCGCCCTTACTCTCATCCTATCCCCGTGCTTGGGTTGCTGGTTTAGCAATACTTGCTGTAGTCGCTTCTGCTGGTAGTATTTATTTCAGTTGGGGTATAACACCAAAAACAGACTTACAACTGATTTTTGCAGCAGTAGCTTTAACTATGACCTTAGCAGCTATTTTGGCAGAGCGAGGCGACGGGCAATTTTTAAAGATTTTGTTTTGGGGAAGTTATCTTTCGCTGCTCCTATTAATGAAATCTAACTACTGGGTTTGGGAATTATCTGAAGCCTATCCAGTTAAACCAGTCGCTGCCATGATCGTGCGGGCAAATCCAACGACGAAGAAGATTTACACATCTTTTTCCTACCATCGTCCCTCGTTGGATTATTATAGCGATCGCACCATCATTCCCGCTTCTGTTGGCGAACTGCAATATTATTGGCGCTACAACGGGCAACCCTACTTCCTGCTTCATGCATCTGCTTTCAACAATCTCCAGCTAGACTCGATGAAGGTAATTGACCAAGCTGAAGGCTGGAATTTAGTCACAAAAGAAACTAATCGTCTGTAAGTGTGGTGTATTGGACATGGGGCATTAAGGATTGGGGACTCTAGCCTTGCCGTCCTTAAATCGCTCAACCACCATAAATAACATTTTGTCTTCCTCCTCACACCGTAACTAAGACGATCTAAGGAATCATCGCTACCTTAATTACTTGACGCGCCTTCATCTCACAAAAGACCTGTTCTAAATCTTTTAATGGCCGCTGTTCACTAATAAGTAACTCAAAGGGAATTTTACGACTAGCAATCAGTGTCAGCGCCTCCTGCACATATTTTGGTGTATTATGAAACACGCCTTTGATGGTAAGTTCGCTGTAGTGTAGCTGTTCTGTATTGACGCTAATGCTGGTATCGCGTGGACATCCACCGAATAAGTTGACTGTTGCACCAGGACGGGCACAAGCGATCGCAGTTTCCCAAACACTTGGTACACCAGTTGCCTCAATCACCACATCTGCACCCCATCCTTGGGTGAGTTCTTTCACCACACCGGGAATATCCAAGATTTCATGATAATTAAAAGTCTGGGCTGCACCTAATTTATGACCAATTTCTAGCCTGTGATGATTACCTCCCCACAGCAACACCTCAGCTTTCTCACTCAACGCCGCCACAAACATCAGCCCGATCGCCCCATCTCCTAAGACGACTACTTTATCTTTGGCCTTGATGTTAGAACGGGCTATACCGTGCAACACACAAGCTAAGGGTTCCGTCATGGCTGCCAATTCCCACGGCAACTCATCGGGAATCTGCCACAAATTATGCTCTACTATCGGTGCGGGAATTTTCAAGTATTCCGCAAAAGTACCATTATTCCAGGTTAGATTCGGGCATAAAGAATACTCTTGTCGTTGACAAAAAAAGCACTTCATGCATGGGGCAGAATTATTAGCGACAATGCGATCGCCCACTTGCCAATTTGTAACGCCTGCTCCCAAGGCAACAATTCGCCCAGCACCTTCGTGACCAAACAGCGTCGGTGGTATTAGCATTTTGGCATGGCCACCACGCCGCCAGACTTTTAAATCTGTACCACAAGTTGTTGCTGCCTCCACTCGGATTACAACTTCACCAGCCGCCGGAGTGGGTTCAGGAACTTGCTCTAGGCGTAAATCTTCTTGCCCATAAAGTAACGCTGCTAACAAAGCTTTTAACCTATCAATTAGCTCCATCCGATTTTACCAGTTGAAGCTAGTCGATAGGTTTAAAGTAAATTAGCTTGATTTATAGTCAGCTTTTATTAATCTAAAAATGGTGAAAAATTAGGTATTTACTGCTGGCTGGGGAACCACCCCGGTGTTCCGGATTTCCACATTCGGCAAGCGAGTAGCAGTTAATAGCGGTACTTCTTGTCGGCACGACAAGCAAAACCAATATAGTTCACCATGTCGGGCATGGCGCAGGAGGGAACCACCGCAGCATGGGCAGGTGTTGGCTCTCGTACTCATACCAATGTCCTCCTTGAAAAAAGTTATTGTTTAAGCTGGATAAAAAGCAGTTGATTAAAACTGAATGTTAGCTGCATGAATGCGGCCATTCGATTTTATGCGGTCTTTAATAATTTGTCTGTAAACAGCTTCATATCCGTTAACCATTTGACTAACGCTAAAGTTGTTTTCTACGTGTTTTCTACAGGTTTGACGATTGAGTTCCAAAGCTAGTGGAATCATTGCCGCCATTTCTGCATAGGTTTTGCAGATAAAACCTGTTTTACCGTGGGCAATCACTTCAGGTACAGAGCCAAAATTCATGGCAATTACTGGTGTACCAGTTGCCATTGATTCAATCATTACTAACCCAAAAGGTTCTTGCCAGCTAATGGGGAAAAGAGTTATTGCAGCATTGCCCAGAAGTTCAATCTTTTCGGCGTGGTTAATTTCGCCTAGATATTCAATTTGCTGATTATCTATGTGGGGGGCAATCTCTTGTTCAAAAAACTCAGAGTGGACTGCATCAAGCTTTCCTGCCATCTTCAAGCGCCAACCACTCTCTTTAGCAATAGTGATCGCATGTTGTGGCCCTTTCTCTGGCGAAAAACGGCCTAAAAACGCCAAATAGGGAGCTTCTGACGGTTGGGCTACGAATGGATAATCTGCTAGCTCAATTCCGTTATAAACAGTGTCAATATAATTGAGATCGATTTGACGCTGCGAGTTACTAATGCTCACATAAGGTTGCTTTTTGTGGTAGCTAAATGCGTAACGCTTGTCTCTTGTAAAATCATTGTGCAGGGTATGCACTGTAGAAGTTGCTGTTATCAAACTCGCTAAAGGTAGTGCCGAAATCCCTACATGAGAATGGATAATATCGAATTGGGTAGCACGTTCATAAACTTGACTCAATTCCAGCATTTCGTACACTGCATACTCTTTTACATCTGGGTCTAAGCGCAATGCACGCGGATAAACTGCTTCTAAATGAGCCAAAGTTTGAGAATCGCCAGAAGCAAATAAAGTTACCTCATGACCGCGACGAACAAGTTCATCAGTCAAGCAACTCACTACCAATTCTATTCCTCCATAACTAGGAGGTGGAACCCTTTCCCATAAGGGGGCAACTTGAGCGATTTTCATAAGTTTTATTGGTTCAGTCTATGAAATTGTCCTCAATATAATGAGTTGCATCATTATTGTATGAGAACAGAGCATTTGTACTTACTCTTTTGACATTTAAATTAACCTAACAGGCTACAAAAAGCGCAATAATGGTTAACCATGTCGCAAATTTTCTACCGACAAATAAAACAGACTATCGGCAAAACTCAACCTTGAGCTAGACTTCTAATGTATAACAAATCAATTACTTGTTACATCTGCCCTGGGGATCATAATGAGGTAGAATATTTTGTAGCAGAACTTACAAAATTAAATATTTTGTCTCCGATAATACTAAAATATTCAATGGGATCAAGTTATTAAAGCTTCGTTTAAACGTAATTGGGAAATATGACAGCAATTATAAATATTAAGTAACTGTACAATAATTACACAATTTGTAATTATTAATCTTCCAAAAAATTCTGATAACTAATGAAAATCGCTACTTGGAACGTCAACTCAATTCGCACTCGTCTAGAACAGGTTACTGATTGGTTAACTAACAATCCCGTTGATGTTCTCTGCTTGCAAGAAACCAAGGTTATGGATGCCGAGTATCCGCGATCGCCTTTTGAGGAGTTAGGTTATAACCTTTATATATCAGGACAAAAATCTTATAACGGCGTAGCCCTAATTAGCCGCCAGCCGCTCGTAGACGTAAGTAGCGGTTTTAGGGCGATTTTACCAGATTTACACCACGAATGGGATGAGCAAAAGCGGGTGATTACAGGTGTAATTGATGGTGTTCGGATTGTTAACTTATATGTTCCCAACGGTGCAGCAGTAGGAACTGAAAAATATGAATATAAACTGCGTTGGTTGGCAGCGCTACACGAGTATTTACGATTGCTGGTGCTGTCAGAACCTGCAATTTGTGTGTGCGGTGACTTCAATATCGCCCTAGAAGACAAGGATATTCACGAGCAAGTGAGTACAGAAAATCACATTATGGCGACAGAAAGCGAGCGCCAAGCCTTACGCGACATTCTGAAGCTGGGATTTGCCGATGCTTTTCGCAAATTCACCCAAGAAGGCGAAAATTATAGCTGGTGGGATTATCGCGCCGCCGCCTTCCGTCGCAACTTAGGTTGGCGGATTGACCATCACTATCTCACGCCCGTACTATATGAGCGTGCTACAAGTTGCATCATCGATGTCGCACCCAGAAAATTAGCCCAACCCAGCGACCATACGCCAGTAATTGTGGAATTTTGAATTGAATATGGAGACAGGTTTAAGACCTCTCTTTTGCAAACCTTGAGTGCTGGCGGTCGGCGCTCAAGGTTTTTGTGTAGTCTTCTGGATTGCCGATATGGAGTTTCACGCCTACCTAATGGTTTGTGTACAAATGTTTCAAATAACAGAATTATTAAGAAATTTATGAGTTGCCTCAGGTAGGTACTTAAGTAAACTCATTGTCAACATAAAACAAGGTAAACATAATGCTTGTTTCAACTTTTGAAATTCTCGTTAAATCACAATTACCACCAGAGTTGAAGAGTCCCCTTTCTCGCAAAGTCATCCAAGGCTATTTTTTAACTCTTTCTAATCTCAATCCCTTCTCTGTAGTATTGTCTCTTGTATTTACAGCTGTTACACCGTCTCTAAACGACGTTATTCCCTTGCTTGATGTAACTGGAGTAAATGTTGGAGGTCCCTTGGTTCCAGATCCAATCCCTCCAAAGGTAAGATTTCAGTTGAGGCTTCCTGCAAATGATACAGGCTTATTCCTCTTGCAGCCAGATATTATTAAGAACCCAGAACTACTGACGGATGAAAAACAAAGCCTTGAGGTTCGTGGTTTCGTAGAGATATTTGTATCTTCGCTTTCAGGGCGTAATTCTGCGGACATTCTGGTGACACCAGAGCAACGAGGGACGTTCTTTGGAGATTTAAAGGCTGCCAATCCAAGACTTGATCAAATTGCCTACAGTATTCCTACCGCTCACGGTGGATCTTTGTTTACACTTTCTAATTCGTAGAGGTTTTTTCAGGTTTCTTAGAGAAGGAATTCTGAGAAATCTGAATTACTATTTTTTATTTCAGCACTGTAGAGAGGTAAATTTACGGATACAACATTTTATTTTAATTTGGTTGCTATTCATCCAAAATCTAAAAGTGTTATTGACTTTATTGGATAGTTATAAATTATTCTTTTCTGCCTCTGTGCCTCGCCATTTTCTATCAATCAATTTAACGGTTTATATATATCCTCTGAACTGGGATTGAGATAAGGACGCTGTAAATCTATTAGGTGTCGCGCAAAGTGTTGGTCAATAACTCTCATCCTTTCTTCCATTGCATTTTTACCTTTTTGCCAAGCTTCTAGTAAAGCATTAGCGACAATTTGGCAACGGTTCATCCCAAAACTTTCTTGTGCTGCAAATTTTTGGGTTGGTTCTTCGGCTAAACCTAACCCCGGGGCTAAAAATTTTGTAAACAAGGGAATTTCCGGCTGGAAATGGGATTGATTTTTTGGATAAATACCCTGAAGAATTGTGCGGATTGCTGGATAGTCGGGGAGTTCAAAGTAGAGCAGCCCCGAATCATAGCGTCCGTATGCACAGGGATTGTGGAGAACCTTAAAGCTAAAGGGAATCGAGGCTGCATTCAATTGCAGTGTTAGGCTTTCCATAAAAGCGATCGCACCAGATGCCGTAAAGTTAAAGTAAATTCGCCCTGCTCCTAAATCAGCATCAGGGTTACTTTGCCGTTCCTGTCCAACATTACTAACTGCCAAGTAACAGCCATTTTGCAATCGATTTTTGGGCATCCAGATTGCTACCATGTCGCCCACTTTGGTAGATTTCTTGCTGGATTTTAAATGGCAATCTGGCTCAACATAAAGCGTTAAACCACCTTTAGTCACCGCCATAGTACCATCAGGTTCTTTCCGCAACACCTGCCATTGAGGGTCAAAGTAACCTATGCCGTGATTACTAGCGTGCAATCGCTCATAAAAGTTCCAATCAATTTCTAAGATGGAATTATCTGCTAAATTATGCTTTGGCGGGCAATTACTACTATCAGTATTGACTGCTAAAGTACTTTGGAGGGAGCCATTGTAATAGATCCCATAAAGAAAGTTTCGCAGCAGTAGAGTAAGATATTTCTGTTGTAAATCTACAGAATTTTGCTGAAATCTATCGGCTACTTTAGTCGGTAGAGCAAAGGGTTGGTAATTGGGATGATAAATACAAAAATTTGACTCAATCTGAATATTCTTAGCGATGTCGAATAGAGAAGTTAGGGGTTGATTGGTAGAGTAATTTAGCATTAATCTATTTAGAACTCAAACTTTAAAATCTAAACTTATGAAATCCCTCTGAGGCAAAAACCTCGGAAACCTATGACAGGTAGATAGGCAGAAAAATTTAAATTTTCGTTAAGAATTCTTTATTGATAAAAAACTAGGATGATTAGCATATTCATTCATCAAATTTTTTAACTATTCTGACTCCTAAATTCTGAGTCCTGAATTCTTATTTAAATTATTCTGCTCCCTGCCATTAACAACCGCGGAGCCGAGTTTTTTCGTAATAAATCCGAAGTAGCTGCGGCTCTTTTACAGGCTGAGGAAGTTTATGAATTTTTCCCACAGGATTTATAATTTCTGACTCTGATATTCCAAAAATTGTTAGTACGCCTTGCTGCGGCATAGTGAGTAAGCTTTTAGCCACTTGCAGCATACAAATGTCAGCATTATTAAAGGATTTTCCGCAGGTAATCATATCCTGAATTTGATGAATCAATGCCAGCCCCGCAAACTGGATAACGCGTACAATAAAGTCACTGCGGTATTCCAAAATCATGGGAAAAGCATTTAAATAAGCCCTAATTAAGGCAATAATTGAAGGTTGTAAACTCTCCAACGGTGTCAACGCGAGATTTAGAGATTCTTCTAACTCAATGGTGGGATCTACAACGAGGCTATTGAGCCAAATTCCTAAATAGCTTCCTAGTAAAGTTCCCAAATCAAAGGCTGGATCTCCCCAAGAACAAGCTTCCCAATTAATTAGTCTTACTAGGCAATTATCTAGTTTCTCCCACCTGGAATGAACCAAAATGTTGTTCAATTTCAGGTCGTTGTGAGTCAAGCAACAAGGATTCCAGTCATACGCCAAATCCGCGATCGCAGATTCCAAACTCTCCGACTGCTGGTATAGTAAATAGAATTTCAGCGCCTCTGTGGGAACCGTGCCAAAAATCTCCGGACCAATTGACTCTACCCCCTGCGCTGGATTGTAAAAGCCATAGCGAAACTCTCCTTGAGGAGCAGTTGCCATAAAATCCTTATATTCTCGGCGGTTGTAGGTTGCGCGATGGAGTCCTGCCAAAGTAGTGCCGATCGCAGTAGCAATTTCTTGTGGACAAATCTCATTATTGTGGTAGAATGTCGCAAGCTCCAGATATTCACTTAAGTAGTTACGGACGAGGATAGAATTCTCTTCGTCAAAATGGACTACCAATGGTGCGATCGCGGAAATATTGCCGAGAACTGGAAACTGCTGGAGCAACTGATGAAATAGCCACTCCTGAAACAATTCACGAGGCGCGCCGTCATTCTTTTTAAGATTACGTTCTTGTTTAATGAGCAGTTTACGATTATCTGCAAGAGTCACTACTAAACCGAAATTGTTCTTACTACTTCCTGGCAACTCAGATTTATCTGATGCGTCATCTTCTGAGCTACACAGCCCCGCTTCTAGCAGATACTGGATAACGTTATGAGAAGACAGTGATAATACCATGTATTATTTCCTACTTCATTAAATTACTTAAACTTATCTATGTCGGTATTTGCTTCTATTTAGCAGTTGTCGGTAGATAGTGAATAACAATAAAGATTTGTACAATCTACTAATATCCCATCTTTCCGATCAAAACCTGCCAAAATGGCACCAAGCCCTTTACATTTGCTTTAAAATTTGCTCCTAGATACGGTGATATTTTTACAGCTTTGCAGCATATTTACTTAGATAAATCTAGAGCAAATCTTGTGGTAGAAGTCCATTGATGTGGCTGCATCTCCAGCAAAACTGATTGGCGGTAGGTGTTGTTTAATGTTCAGTAATCATCCTGAAAGCAGCGAAGAATTTCAGTAATCCTTCGTGCTAGAAAGCATGACATTCAACGCTATTATTTTTATTTATCATCCCAAAGCTAAAAAAACCGGAATTTTTAAGCAATTAGTAATTATTTTTTTCTTTAATTTTCAAAATTGATGTCTGGAAGCTTTGTTATTAGGTCATTTTTACTACTTACGTATTGTAGATGGCTATAGGCGATCGCAAATTACGGCTATATGAGTGTGTCTTATGGAAGTGTACTTTTGTCAAGGGTGATAAGACCTCTCTCTGGTTTTACTACGTAAAACCGTCCCTCCCCGAACCGGAGAGGGAAAGAGTTAAGACCTGGTTTTGATATCGTATAAATTGCAGAGGATGAGGAGTTTTTGTTTAAGGCGATCGCGCACATTCTCTGGTAATATCACTACACAATCTGGCGCATACAGCAGTTGCAGCTAAATGAAGTACAGAACCAAGGATTCACAAATCAAATTATTCTTCTGCCTCCTGCCTCCTGCCTCCTGCCTCAAAACCAGTGACTTTGTACCTCATGCAAAAGAAAACTGCTGTATTGCATGACTTCGCGGCTAAACCAAAATGTATTAGATATTCGTCTAACAACTCGCCGGACTCGCGCTTTATCTGGTAGCCACTCACTAATATTGTCTTCTGGTTTAGCTTGATAGGCAAAAGCCAAGCCAGCAAATAGATACATTTCCACTTCTATTTCAGCCAAATTTGATCGCCACTCACCAGGAATTGGCATGATAAGCTAATCGTCATTCATTTTTCCAGACTGATTCGCTTGTAGTAAGGGCTTCAGCCCTAGTGTTATGCAACTTAAATTCTCATTAGCTTACTATGATCACTCGACAGTCTTTAAAATTTTAGATACCACATTCAGCGATCGCTCCTCTATCCCTAGTGAAACACTATCAACAACAAACCAATGCCTTCCCCAGCGATTACCTAAACAATTTGTGGGGAGAAATCCAAGCTTGTCCTTACTTTGCTATCAACAACCTCAACCGCGATTTTGTCGCCACGAAAGGATTTTCCGTAGTATTTCAGCGTTCTGGATTACCAAAAGTTGAACAGCAGTTTCCCTACTTCAAGCCTTACCTAGATTTGGCTCTCCAGCCCAATTGTAATGCTTTTTACCTCAATCCTTTACAGCTAAAGGAAGGCTCCCGCGTCGATCCGCATATTGATCGCTCCTTACGTTCCTACTCCAAAACCATTGAACCGCCTGCGGTTGTCAGTGTCCTTTATGTGCGCGTACCTGCGGATATGGAAGGGGGAGAATTGGTATTGCGATCGCACAAACGCCAACTTGGGCAAATTAAGCCCCAATTCAATACTTTAGTTTACTTTCAAGGTGATTTAACCCATTCGGTTAACGCTGTCAAAACTCCAGGAAATCGTCTGAGTCTCGTTTGTGAACAGTATAGTTTGAGTGATGCTGAACTCCAGGAAATCCCTGAGTTCACTGTAGAGTCAAGAATCACTCAGTCTACAACCAAAAAAAGAAAGTATGCCTTATAGTTTAGTGTTCAATTTACTACCTCAATCGCCCATTCCACCACAATATCTCACAGGTAGACATCTCCACGCCTTATTTTTAACCCTCATTAGTTCTGTAGATAGCACATTAGGCGATCGCTTGCACGATTCCACCGCAGATAAAACTTTCACCCTTTCCCCTCTACAAATTAGTAATACAAACTCTCCCCTTTTGAAGGGAGGTAAAGGTGGATATTCAGAAAGCTCTCAATCGCTTCATTGCTGAACTGACTTACAGCATTTTTTGACTTCGCCAACAGCATCAATAGCTGTAGCGACCTGCAATGCTAATCGCTCATCTGAATCCCGTCATCCGTGGATGGACAAACTACTACTCAGGTGTCATCAGTAAACGCATATTTAATCAAGCTGATACAACTTTATTCAGCTAGCTAAAAGCATGGGCAGAACATCGTCACCCTAATAAATCTTCCCGATGGAGTTGATATTGAGTTCAACTATTATATTCCAAAAAATTCTAAAAACATTTTCTAAAAATTTCATCATTTTGCACCAGAGTTGTGGCTATATGTCAAGCAGTTGCTTTATAAAAACATTTAGATTACTCTAATTTGAGTTAACACTTCACACCTTAGACGGATGACAATACAAAATAGCGACATTTTTTACCTAGAGAATCTCACAGAGACAGATGAAGAGGCAATTATTGGCGGTGCACTGGTTTATGCTCCTGGTAAAAACGGAATAGACCCTGATGGGAACCCTAGTACTCCTCCAGGGAACAGCGGAGTAACATTACCCACTGAGATTAATCGGGTAAATCCTCGAGGGAAAGCCAGAGGATTTGCATCTACACAATCTCCTGGAATAGTCAAAAATGGGAGACCGTTTGAGTTTGATGGAACAACATTTACGCCAGTTTAATTAATTACTAATTAGTGTTTTAGATATGTTATATGTTGCTTCATGTAAACAACATATAACTATATTTCTATAAAACTTACCCATAAAATATCCCCCCTTTTTTAGTTAGCTACGGTGTACACATAAGTTATCGAATCACTACCAATCCTCGAATTACCCCACCCTACACCCGTCAGGGGATTAAGGGGGGGTAATTTCGACTTGTGTGTACACCGTAGTTTTTTAGTTAGGGGGGAGTTCAATACGGTTCGGATAAGCAGAGGAAGAAAGAGGGTTATTTCACTCCCCCTGTCCCCCTTACCTGCCTCAACCAAGGAGAACCGTATTAGGGGGGAATGTGCTTCGCGCACCTACGCGAACGAGGTTTCAGGTTTTGAGTGCGTAAGCCCTGTTTCTAATTAGCTTTGCCATTACCCTGAAAATTTAACAACTGCTCATCATTGACCCAAATTGCTTGTTGAGGCACAGAAATAGAAATTCCAGCTTGGTCTAGAGCAACTTTGAGCCGACGGCGAAACTCCCGTGCTACATCCCATTGTTTGAGGGGCTGTGTTTTAATCCAGACGCGAACAATCAAACCGCGATCGCCAAATTGATCTATTCCCAAAACTTGTGGCGGTTCCAAAATTTGACGCTCCCATTGTGGATCTTTATCCATCTCAAAGCCAATACTTTCAATCAACATCAAAGCTTTTTCAATATCAGCTTGGTAGGCGATCGGAATCGTTAAATCGGCTCTTGACCAACGGCTAGAAAGATTGGCAACAACTTTAATTTCACTATTGGGAATCGTGATCAAGCGCCCTTCGGAATCTCGTAATTGGGTCATCCGCAGATTCAGATTTTCTACTAAGCCTCCCACGTTTCCTACATTAATCACATCTCCTAAAGCGTACTGGTCTTCTAAAATGATCAGGAAACCGTTAATTGCATCTTTAATTAAGTTTTGCGAGGCCAGAGATACCGCAACACCAACTAAACTGGCACCCGCTAGCAAGGGAACGATATCTATCCCCAATGACACTAGCGCTAGCAAAAAGCCTACTCCTACGCAGATACCAGTAGCGATGCTTTTAGTCACGCCAGAAAACGTGGAAACTCGCATTCTCAGCCGTTCAGAACTTTCTGGAGTCAATAAAGCACCACTGCTAATCAGAGTGGTGGTGAAGCGGTCAATGAGGGCATAGATGAGACGGATTGCTACGTAAGTTACCAGGAACACAACACCTAATCGCAAAGGAAATTGGACGGCATTGAGAATTATTACCTGAAATGGTCGTGTGTAGGGAAATAGACCCAAAATAAAGAAGCTTCCACCTCCCCAAATTCCTGCTTGAGTTAGCTGGAATAATCGTCTCTTAACTTCTTGGAGATGTCGGTGTTGCTGTTGATTCAGTTGTGTTGCAATTGGTTGAGCTGCTGCTGGTGAAATTTGGGAGTTTGAGGAGCCTGTGTTGGGTTGAGAGGCGATGGAGTGTACTAAATCCTTTTTGGAACGCTGCTGCCAGCTATATACCCCCAAACTCATGAGCATCATCACCAATCCAATGCCCGCAGCAATTTTACCTTGGTCGATTAAAAATTGAGTTTGTCTTTCTTGCTTTGCTTGTTGCAAGTCTTCTTGTAAGGATTCGGCGATTTGATTTGCCGATGTCCATGTATCTACCTCTCGGAGTCCAGCATCCTCAGAAGTAATGGTCATCAGATATTGACCGTTGACATAAATTACTGGTAATTGGTTTACTTTGGGAATATTTACGTTGACTGGTGTATTTGGTGGTGACTGAAAGTAATTTTGGGCAATTTTCTCCAACTTCTTTTGGATGTCTTCTGAACGCTCAGGGAAGTTGGCTCTTGATGCCGCTATCTGAAATAACCGACGACCATCTAAATAAATCCAGCCTGTAACAAGTCTATTATTGGAATCATTGCTCACACTGCTGGGAGCTTGCAGCTGCGGTAACAAAGGAATCTGGGCTGTGGCTTTTGGCACAGATACAACAGCTATGGCCATTGAACTAGCGATGCCTACGGCGGGCAAAGCCAACGCCAAAAATTTAAAGCGCACTCAAACACCTCCTTGAGTAAAATTGACTTTTAATTACTTCTATAACCATCCTGCTCAATTATTTTGAGTAAATGTACCTATCTAAAGTTGAAGTTTTTCCTTTATGATGATAAAACTTTGATGTTTTTTTGGGTTGTATTCTATTTTTAGAGAGATGACAGTGTATTTAGAATCAGCCATCAAAGCTTAAAAGAGCCTTACTCTTACCAAAAATAAGACAAAAAGAATAAAGTTGACATTATGCTGATCAAACGTCAAGCTAGTTTTTAGGACTATTGACTAGTGATTTGCTAAATACAAGCAAAAATCGCCAGTCGTAGATAACCTAGTAGAGTGCGTAAATTTTACGTAGCTTTTTAATTTTTAGAGGTAACTTTTGATGACCGCAACTTCTCCCCGATTAAAGCACGAGGTTAAAGACCTCGGCCTAGCTGCCTTGGGTAGACAGCGCATTGAATGGGCTGGACGCGAAATGCCAGTTTTGCGGCAAATCCGCGATCGCTTTGCTATCGAGAAACCCTTCGCTGGTTTACGCCTTGTAGCTTGCGCCCACATTACAACAGAAACAGCACATTTGGCGATCGCTCTGAAAGCCGGTGGTGCAGACGCGCTTTTAATTGCTAGTAACCCCTTATCAACGCAAGATGACGTAGCCGCTAGCCTCGTCTTGGATCATGAAATTCCCGTCTTTGCTCAAAAAGGCGAAGATAACGAAACTTATAACCGCCACGTTCAAATAGCTTTAGATCATCGCCCCAACATTATTGTTGATGACGGTAGCGATGTGGTAGCAACTCTGGTACAACAACGCCAACACCAAATCGCTGATTTGATTGGTAGCACCGAAGAAACCACCACTGGCATTGTGCGGTTACGCGCCATGTTTAGAGAAGGCGTTCTCACCTTCCCCGCAGTCAACGTCAACGACGCTGACACCAAGCACTTCTTTGATAATCGCTATGGTACTGGGCAATCAACCCTAGATGGCATTATCCGCGCCACAAATATTTTGTTGGCTGGTAAAAACATTGTCGTCGTCGGTTATGGCTGGTGTGGTAAAGGTACAGCCCTCCGCGCCCGTGGCATGGGTGCTAACGTCATCGTCACCGAAATCGACCCCATCAAGGCAATTGAAGCCGTAATGGATGGCTTCCGCGTCCTCCCAATGGCAGAAGCTGCACCCCAAGGTGATATCTTTATCACTGTGACTGGTAACAAGCACGTCGTTCGTGGTGAACACTTCGATGTCATGAAAGACGGTGCGATCGTTTGTAACTCCGGTCACTTTGACTTGGAACTTGATTTGAAATACTTGGCTGCACAAGCTAAGGAAGTCAAAGAAGTTCGTCCTTTCACCGAAGAGTACAAGTTGAAAAATGGTAAATCAGTAGTCGTTCTCGGACAAGGACGCTTGATTAACCTAGCTGCGGCTGAAGGACACCCCAGCGCGGTAATGGATATGAGTTTTGCGAACCAAGCTTTGGCTTGTGAATTCCTGGTGAAGAATAAAGGTAAATTGCAACCTGGTTTGCACTCAATTCCGGTTGAAGTCGATCAAGAAATTGCTCGATTGAAGTTGCAAGCTATTGGTATCACGATTGATAGTTTGACACCCGATCAAATTGAGTACATCAATTCTTGGACAAGTGGAACTTGATACATTGATTAATTGATTTTTTTGGGGATAGGCTTTTGGGCTTATCCCTTTTTTGTGTTCGGTATTATGAATTTATTTAAGAAACCATAAAGGTACGAAATAATAAGAGTAAAACATCAAGAAAAGACTATTATTTCTTGTAAATTAATCATAGCTTTATCAAGTAATTCTTTTTGTTTGATTTCCCAATTACTAAACCTAATTACAAACCATCCTTCTTTCATCAATTTTCTATCTTGCTGTATATTTTTAGAATATTCTTCTTCACTAGCTAACCAGGTTTCTTGATTGTACTTACGAGTAGCATAATGACTAATATCGTCAATAAAAATAGCAAATCTTTTATTTTTCCAGAAAGCTACAAAGTCAACCCTATAAATGTCGTTAATATTTAGAGATGATGTAGAGTTTAAATATTTTTTTGATTGTGAATGCCATTGTATCCAAGCTTGAGGTATGAGTATAGGTATATTTTGATTAGCCATATTAAATTTGTTAGCATAATGGAGGAAAAGTTGTGTTTCATATTCAGTTTGATTCATGTCTCTCAAAGCTATTCTTAAACTTTTATCTGTTGTTCCTAAATATAAATTAAAGTTTTGTGCTAATTTTTGATAAGTTAAATCAGGATAAACATTAAAGTCTATAATTCCAATCCCATTTTTCCATTCAAATTTTAACTTTTGGCTACCTTTGTTAATTTGAACAGCAAACTCTGGCTTGGGTTTGCCAAATGGCAATCCAACAGGAAATTGTGATAAAAATAAACTATTATTAGGAATAATTGGCTGATAAATAACTTTATTGCCATCAAATTTAAAGCCAATGTCTGAGAGTGTTTTACGAAAATTATTTTTTGCATCATCAGATAAATGAATAAAATACAATATTGTTTCTATAACTTGATTTAATTTGGGTATTATTACTGGACTTTCCCAATCAACTGATTTATAATATTGATTTATTAAATCACGTTTATACTCAAATTTTATTGATTCATCCCTGGTAAAGCCCCCACCTGAAAAAATACTGTCTATTTGCTTCTTACTGAAAAAATCACAACAAAATTGTTCAAGATAAATTTTTAAAGTTATTAGAATTGGATTTGACATAGTAGTTATTTATTTTTGAATAAACATTAGTAATATAAAATATTACTATATTTTATATTCTTACTTTTTGCCTTTGCTTATTTGCGCGAGATAAAATTTGTTCACTTGTCTTCGACTCGAAGAGAGAGATAGTACTGCAATGGATACCTTAGATAACTATTGCCAAATCATTCAAAAAATATTAAACGAATACGCCCAACTCCCCTACGCTTACGGATAGCTATAAAGGCCACTAATTATAGACCAAAGTGTCAACCATTACGTGCTACTAACATTAGGCTGGGAAAATAATCAACGGGTGCATGGTTGCTTAGTCCATATTGATATCATCAACGATAAAATCTGGAGTCAAAGAGACGGGACAGCATACGGTATGGCAAATGAACTTGTTAACGCTGGTATTCCTAAAAATCAAATTTTTCTAGCCTTCCAACCAGCTGATATAAGACAATATACTGAATTTGCAGTTAATTAATTAAGCCTAAAAGTTCCTGCTAAATCGGGAATAGCCATTGCTATAACTTAAAACTATCAACTTGATATACTATAAATATTCCTACATACACATTTCATGTTAACCGTAACGATTGATGAAATCCAGCAAAATCTAACTAGCTATCTTCAACAAGTAGCAGCAGGTGAAAGTATTCTTATCATGCAAGCAGGTAAACCTATTGCAGAAATTAAGCCAGTTTCAGCCACCTCTCAACAAATTAGACCTTATGGCTTATGTGCTGGAGAGTTCATTGTTCCAGATGATTTTGATAGCTCCTTACCTGAAGAGATTTTGAATAGTTTTGAAGGTAAATGAAACTATTATTAGATACCCATATTTTCTTATGGTTTATTAGTGGCGATCAAAAATTACCAATTCATTTACAAAATAGTATTCGTGATTTAAATAACGACGTATATTTAAGTTGCGTTTCAGTTTGGGAAGCAACAGTTAAATATCAATTAGGTAAATTACCATTACCAGAATCACCTGAAATATACCTTCCAAAACAGCGTCAGCAGCATCTAATCAGTAGCCTCAACCTAGATGAAGAAAGTGTTGCTCAACTCTTAAATTTACCATTATTACATCGTGATCCTTTTGATAGAATGTTGATTTGTCAAGCTTTACAACATAAGTTAACAATTGTAACTGTAGACTCGGCAATTCGTTCCTATTCGGTCAGTGTTTTATATTAGGGTAATAATTGCTCAAAATCTGGAATAGAATAGTCTTTCCATTTTAAAGGTGTATGAGAGTATGCTTTTTTCAACGTTAAATAATCAGCACTTACTCGGAGCGATGCCTGCGGCGGGCTACGCCTACACAAAACTACACGCAATAGGAGCAATTCATAAATTGCCCCTACCTAAAAATCATTCTTTTCGGCTATTGTTTGCGTAAGTCCTGTTCACTTTTCGCTGTTCGGCTAAAAAGTCGATAGTATAGCGACGTACTAATTTCTTTTAAGGGAAACAGCAGATAGGTGAGAGGATTTATTGCCACAATAATATTTCGGAAGTCGCGCCGAGCGAAAAACAAGATGGCACGAGCAACTTGCTGTGCAGACATCACTCCATAAGGATTCAGTTGACTCTTGAATGGGCCAAGAATTAACTTGCGAATTACACAATCCCCGTCCAAACGCTTTAGGGTAACAATATCTCCTAGCGATCTTTTGCTGAGTTCATAAAGCGGACTCAGTGCTGGAGAAACTTCAGCCTCAGAAGTGTTTACCCAGATTTCCTTGGTTGCTTTTGCTTGTGGGCCTGTTACAGTTGTCAAAAATATATCCATCAACCGCAACGCTGAAAAGGTATTCACTTCATAGGAGGTGTTGATAGCCTCCGATGTGCGGCTGGCGTAGACATTGATTCCGTGGTTGATAATTAAAATATCTACTTTCTCTAAACTATTCCTCAGTTCGGCTTCGTTACCCAACTGCCAAGGAACCACCTTCACCCCAACTTGCTCTACTAATTTTTCTGGATTAGTGGTTAATGCTACGACTTTAGCATTATTCTTTACAAGTTCAGCCGCTAATGCTTGTCCCAACGCTCCTGATGCTCCTGTTAAAGCGATGGTTTTACCTTTGAGAGATAGTCCTGTACCAAGAATTTTATCCACTAGGGGAAAGACACCACTGTAATAAGCGTTGACATCATCAAAATGATGCCGCCAATGGTAAGTCCGATTCACCCACCAAATGGATGGTATTGTCTCTAAAGGACCGGGTAGGTGGTTGTAGTCTGTATCAATTTTTCCCTGAAAATATCGTACAGACGCCCCATACAAGAAGGTGCAACCATAAGCTACTCCCAGCCATAACCCCATTTGCTGGACAATTAAGGCAATGACTACCAATACCACCAGCAGTAGACTCGACTCTAAAATGTCGTGATATAGTTGCGATTCTTGGTAAACTTTCAGGGAAACTATGGATAAATCTCGGCGATAAGCCATGTGGTGCTTGTTGTGCCATTTAGCAAGCCAATTGACTTGGTGACACAAAGCATGGTAACTGTCTCTCAAGACCTCAGCGAGTAAAAGTGAAAAAAGTCCCCAAGTAAGAAACTGCAAGCTTGTATTTAACCAAACCCAATTAATTTGTAATCTTGTCTCAATTCCAATCAAGTTTTCAGCTAGCATTTTTATCATATTTGTCTATACTCGTTTTTCTTAATCATTCTTCATGATCCAATAAAAATGCATTCAGGTCGAGTCTAGAGCAAATAAAAATTAAAGAGAATAGGGAGTGGGAGAAAGCAATATTCAATGTCCCCCGATCGCTCATACTCCCAATCGTCCCAATTTAGCTACAATATCTCAGTTCAATAGAGCAAAAACCAAGGTTAACCAACTGCAATTGAGATAGCGATCGCAGCAGGATAAATACTTAATTGCCAACGTGTGGAGCAAATAACTTCGGCTCGTGCTGCTTCTGGCACAAATGGAAAATCCCTAACATATTTTAACTTAGTAAGGTACAGAAGTTAGTTCTTAAAACTAGTATCAAGCTTGTTTTAAGGACTAACTCCTGCCTTATTCAAATAGCTCTTTGCCGCACATGTTCTCCATTAAGCCCTTGCTTAATCCAACTCAGACATTCATATTCGGATTTGAATAATTTTGGAGCTGCAATATTATTCAATAACTCTGGTGGATAATGATCATAAAAATATTTATCACCTTCTTGGAAGATGATTATCAAATTGTTTCGGTAAATGTAGCGAGACTTAAAACTATCCTTCCGACTAACAAACTCTGAATTTTTATCAATATGCTCTTTAGCAATATCAACGATATTACTAATACTACTTCCATAAATTTTGGCTGGGTTTTCTGCTTTATGAAATTGGCTCCTTCGCCCAATCTCAGAGAGCAATTTATACGAATAAACCTCGTAATTATCAAGCTTTCCAAAAACAAATGGAATTATGAGATATCCTTTGTAAGAGACTGAATTTTCATAAAGAAGACGACTCATTTCAACCTCCTTTGGTGTAACTGCTCTCAAAAAATTCGCTTAAATCACATTTACATTAAAAATCAATACTTTTCTGTTAAATACATTCATGTATCTCCTAAACCATCATCGTCATTTTACAAAGAGGACTATTACCCCTTTTGTCAAGGAGAAATCAATATCAAGCTTTAACAAAAAAGTATCGTAACACTAATTATCGCTCTTTTTTTAATTACTAAACATGAGATTTTTTGTAAAAGTTAAAAATATTAGAAATCTCATTCTGTGGGACTACTCCGCCTACTCCTTGCGTCTTGCTTTTCAAGACCATAAACTGAGTTGATTGGGAGGATGCTCAAGGTTGTTCCAAGGTAGGGGTGGAACTGGTGTATTACTCTGCTCCAATAGCTGTTGGAAGTGACGGGCTGTGCTAGGCGATCGCGCTTCTATTGGACAATGAACAAAGAAATAAATTCGCACTCCCGTCTGTAACCATTGCTGAATCTGCTTTACCCACTCTTCCATAAATGGCTGATTCACTGATAAATTTGGATGAGAAATAAACCGAATCATAGTAAAAGGTGCTGTCACACTCAATTGCAACGGCAATTTGGGTTTACGCCGTTCCGATTGCAACTGGGGATCATCATCTCCAGTGTAGATGGGGCGCGAATCTAACAGTACCCGTCCTACACCAAGCTTTTGTAAAAGCGCCGTCAAATTACTAGCATGGGGTTCTCTGAACCAGTGGGGATGACGAACTTCCAGCGCTAGGGGTGCTTCTGTGCGCGGCCAAGCTTCTAGAAAGTTGGTCAAATCGTCAAGTGATGCAGGTGCGTAACTGGGTGGTAACTGGGCAAATATCGGGCCAAGACGCTTCCCTAAAGGGCGCATCCCTTCGAGAAATTTTAAAGCAGCCGGAATATATGGTTGTAGCAACCCTTGATGAGTAATATCTCGCGGTAATTTTAGACAAAATTCAAAACCTGCTGGTGTTTCGGTCGCCCAACGGCTTACAGTTTCTTGGTTAGGTACCGCATAAAAGGTGGTGTTACCTTCTACAGTGGTGAGGCGACGGCTGTAGAGATGAAGAAAATCGGCAGTGCGAGTGCCTTGAGGATAGAGTTCGCCCACTCAACCTTTATATGCCCAAACAGCACAACCGATAAAAAAGTTCACAGTGCCTAAAAACCTTGATATATCACATTCAATTTTACAGGTAGGTTGTAGGCATGAATGAGGCTAGTACCGCAAGGTGGAAGTCAAAAGGAGCTAGTGCGCCCTTGCGGTTTCCTGACTTGTACCCCTACGGGGAAGTAAGCTACGCTCTTAGCGTTCCCGCTCTTTAGCAACTGGCGTTCAAAAGTCAAAAAGCTTATTACATAGGCTTCTGAGTGATTTAAAATAGTCTGTTTATTTACGCTGACCTGTACTAGGTTAGATTTTCGACTTCAAAATATCTGATTGCTTTCTCATTTTGGTAGATTCAGCAAGCAAAAAGGCATATTTAAGTAAACCGCGTATTCATTTTGGTGTTTTGTCCAAGGATTTAAGCATATTACTTTCTCAATATGCTTGAATGCTTGTTCATTTGAGTAATTTATCTACTCTGGGTCATAGCACAACCTCAATTATTGATAAATTGAACCATCAGGCATAATTGCCCCTGCTAAGTTAGTACCAATTAATTTGACCAGAAGACGCTCACCAGAGCGAATCCGCGCTCCCGTCAAGTCGGCTCCTCGCAAGTCCGCCCCACTGAGATCCGCTCCAATCAAATTAGCAGCCCGTAAATTCGCCTCCCGCAGATCCGCTAAAAGTAGGTTTGCTCGAAATAAATTTGCTTCAGATAAATTCGCACCTCTGAGGTTGACTTTGTGCATAAAAGTATCGCTGAGATTAGCGCCACTCAAATTGGCATAACTCAGATTTCTGCCAGATAAGTCTTTATTGCTCAAATTCGCCCGACTGTAGTCTTTGCCACTCAAGTCTGAGTTTTGCTTTGGTGGTTTCTGGGTTGGTTGAGATGATTTTTCTTGCCGAGGTGGCGGTGAGTGATATGTGGTTTGATGTGTGGTTTGATGTGTAGTTTGATGTGTGGTTTGATGCTTGGTTTTTAGAGAGCGCAACTTGTCACGAGCTTCATTTATAGCTTTCAGCTTATCTTGTGCTTTCTGCTGTAAACGGAGATTGTCTTTGGGGATGCGATCAGGATGCCAAACAAAAACTAAATCTTTGTAAGCCTGGTTCACTTCCTCAAGTGTTGCCCCAGGCTCTAATTCCAAAATTCTATAGTAGTGCTCCAGATCGCTCATACAATATTTTGGTGGACAATCAACTTATTAATTATGAGTGATGGAGCCATCTATTCGCTGCATCATTTGTTATTCATTGGGCATTGGGCATTAGGCATTAGTTTATCCCACTCCCTGATCTTCCCCTGCCTCCTCTGCCCCTCTTGCCCCCACTCCCTCATCTCCCCATCTCCCGATTTCTCCATCGAACGATCGCTCTCAAATATGCTGCAACTGGAATTTGATAAATTTCAATCACAATCCAAACGATAATCGATAAATGTGATAGGAAAGTTAATATCGTCCAAATATATGGCGTCCAGGTAATGGGTTCTTTGAGATTAGCAGGAAAATAATAAGCTACTATGCCAATTAGAGTCGTGGGAAGAATTACAAAAACTGCTGCTGCTAGTCCATAACCCCAACCTAATTCCACACCTTCTAACTGGCCTTCTGCCCAACTAAACCCATTCCAACGCCAAATTAAGGGTGGTTGCCTAGAAGGCATCTTGATTTGCTGTAGTTCTAAGTTTACTGTAAAAATCTCTTGGCAAAAGTCACAAGCCATAGTTTCCATCAATGGCATATGAGAAATCTTACCTATTCGACAGACTGGGCAGGGATAAACTCCATAATAGTCGAAAGATTGGGCTAAGATTTTGGGACTGGGCATAATGAAAGTGATGAAGCTAAAAAGTTAATCTGGTAAATCAAGACTTGGGTAATAACAATGTAGGCGAGCGTCAATTGTCTGTAATCAGCTTTCGCAAGGTGAGATCACAAGTCAGGAGAATTATATATTTTAACTTTTCAATCCTGGCTCCTTAAACTTCCGAGGGACGGAAGCCACTGTTTAGAGTTCTCTCTAACTACCTTGATTTGGCTGTATTCTATTGCTTTAGATAATTGCCATATTCTGAACTTTTAGATTTTTCATCATTGATTTTTGATCATCTGTAATACCCATTATTAATGACACAACAATATTTATAAACTTATTAAGTATGCTGATATTTAATGACAAGCTGCTTTTGTTGTTTACGCAAACAAGCAATTAGCAGTTCATTACACAATCAAAACAGGGCGTAATTTAGAATTTTGCAAAGCGTTACTAGTTTTGACTTCTACAATTGTACTGAGTCTATCGCTTTTTTATGGTTTATGGGGATCTTGACACCGCTTACTCTTCCTGTTAATGTTAGCTTACATAGGTATAGTTATTAAGTTTTCCAGCAAAAGCCTCGCAAATGCTTAACACAAATTCCTACTTATATTTTTGGTTTAGGGTGGTTCACCGGGAGTGAATCGAGTTTCCTAACGGAAACCGCCCGGTGAACCGCAGAGCGAACTCTGCGGTTTTTGTTGTTTTAAGGAGAATTTCATCCTCATGACTTATTTAAGTAGCTGGTTTTATAGCTTTTACTTTTGGCCCAGAGTAAGTTCCGGGTAAATAGCGTCATGTCGATGAATCAGAACGCGCCCGGAACTCTCAAAGGTTCCGGGCTTTTTTGTTATCGCAAAGTAGTGCCCAATACTTAATTTTCAGGAGAATAAAACCATGATTAACGCCAAACTTGCTGCACAATCTCATCAGAACCACCAGACAATCGTTAAAATTTCAGAAAAAGTGGCTTTCGGGGGCAAAGAACTGGTAATTATCGGCGGCCCCTGCACCGTTGAAAGCTTAGAACAAATGGAGATAGTCGCCCAAAAGCTATCTACTGCATCCGTGCAAGGGTTGCGTGGCGGTGTCTACAAACCGCGCACATCTCCCTACGCCTTCCAAGGTATGGGTGAGTCAGGATTGAAGATTTTGGCAAGGGTGCGATCGCATTACAATATGCCAGTTATCACCGAAGTTATGTCAATTTCTCAAATTGAAGTAGTCGCTGCCCACGCTGATATGCTTCAAGTTGGTAGTCGCAATATGCAAAACTTCGACTTGCTCAAAGCTTTGGGACAAGCTGGTAAACCAATACTACTCAAACGTGGTTTAGCAGCGACAATTGAAGAATTCGTTATGGCTGCTGAATACATTCTTAGCCACGGGAATCCTGATGTGGTGTTGTGTGAACGCGGTATCCGCAGCTTCGATGATTACACTCGCAACGTCCTAGATTTAGCAGCAGTAGCGGCACTTAAGCAAATAACTCACTTGCCTGTGATTGTAGATCCTTCCCATGCCGTCGGTAAACGCGAGTTAGTAGCACCTGTAGCTAGGGCTGCGATCGCTTGCGGTGCAGATGGATTAATTATTGAGTGTCACCCAGAACCAGAAAAATCTGTTTCTGATGCCCGTCAAGCACTTTCTTTAGAAGATATGGTGCATTTAGTTGATAGTTTAAAGCCTGTAGCAACAGCCGTTGGGCGCAGTATACCAGAAGCGATCGGGGCGGGTTTATCACCTGCCCCGATTTTTTGTGCTGCTTAAATTTCAGTTGAGACGTAGGCATCGCTTAAATGTCTCAGTCAAAAGATATATTTTGGCTAAGACATTCAAGCGATGCCTACGGCGGTAAACTACGCCTTCGTAAAAGAAAGTTATTGCTTTTGCAAGTTATTGAATCTACTTTCGTGACAAAATTTTAAAGTACAAAAATAAGTAAGTTTATTTTTGTTGTAAAACATTAGTTTTAAATACTTTTATGAAATACCCAAAAGTATCTAACTGCACAAACTGGCTATGATAATTAATTTCACTAATTGGTAACCTATTAACTCATAACTTATAGCTATTAAAGATCCTAAGGATAATGTTCTAGTAAATAGATAAATAATTTGAGATTCTACAAATAAATTAGTGAGATGTATGTTATGGTTTTTATAGGAATCAAAATAGTAAAAGCACAAAAAGACTTCAAGAAACTTTGAGGCAAGCTCAAGAAAGTTTTTTTGCTCTGGTAAGTCCGCTTCACTTCGCTACATCTTTTTGTAACAAAAATCTAAAACTAGATTGAGTGAGATAGTAGCCTTCGTAACAACTTGAAGTCAATCGAAATTTATCTGGGTATGAGCCAATAAGAGTTGGCTAACCTAGCTAGAGCATTACCCGCCAAAGGCAATTACTCTTGGAGTCTGGGAAGAAAGACTCTTAGTACAGCCTGACAAATCCATAGAAATACAGAATATTTACGAACTTAGTATTGCGGGAGCAGACATTTTAAACCGCGAACTAAGTTGAAGCAGTTGCTGACTTTTGGAACGAAAACTTCAAGCAGAATGGTGTCGTTCCACAATTTTTAGGAATTTAACCATACTGTCAAAAGTTACCAATATATTGTCTCAGCCAGAGTGTTAGAAGTTGCCTGTGCAGCCATATTACTGCACCTGTAGCTAGAACTTATCTTGCTGCATCAATCACGAAACGAGAAGCGCTATAGAAGTTCTTGGCGACTTGACATCAGCAAAATCAGAGAAGTCGCAGCTACCATCTAGAGTGGATTGCAATTTGGTTGGTTGTGTGGTTTAGGGAGCAAATCTGCGTTCATTTGAGTTCCTGCTGCAACCACTCTTCAGGCTTGAGCAACCATTTGGGATTCTGTTACAAAAACTGACAATGTTGAAGTCAAAGTCTTAAAGGCTTCGTTATTAGGAAATAGAGATTTCTCTATCCCTTGAGCTATCGCTTTGTGGGTAAATATGTTCTGATTTTAACTGTTTTTGCCAGCTTACAATGCCTAGCGCAAATAGGCTCTACTTCCCTACGACACCAAGGGTAAACAACTACATCAAGCTTACAACCCATCAACTAAATCATTGTAGGAAACACAACCATGACTGACGAAAAAATTAGACAAATAGCTTTCTATGGTAAAGGCGGTATTGGTAAATCTACCACCTCTCAAAATACCCTAGCAGCTATGGCTGAAATGGGTCAACGCATCTTAATTGTTGGTTGTGACCCTAAAGCTGACTCTACCCGTTTGATGCTGCACAGTAAAGCTCAAACAAGCGTTCTTCAATTAGCTGCTGAACGCGGCGCTGTAGAAGATATTGAACTCGAAGAAGTAATGCTGACCGGTTTCCGGGATGTACGTTGTGTGGAATCTGGTGGTCCTGAGCCTGGTGTGGGTTGCGCTGGTCGTGGTATTATCACCGCTATCAACTTCTTAGAAGAAAACGGTGCTTACAAAGATGTTGATTTTGTAAGTTACGACGTTTTGGGTGACGTTGTGTGCGGTGGTTTCGCTATGCCTATCCGTGAAGGTAAGGCACAAGAAATCTACATCGTTACCTCTGGTGAAATGATGGCGATGTATGCAGCCAACAACATTGCTCGTGGTGTTCTCAAATATGCTCACACTGGCGGTGTACGCTTGGGTGGTCTAATTTGTAACAGCCGTAACGTTGACCGAGAAATCGACCTTATCGAAACCTTGGCAAAACGTTTGAACACCCAAATGATTCACTACGTACCTCGTGACAACATCGTTCAACACGCAGAATTGCGCCGCATGACTGTTAACGAGTACGCACCTGACAGCAATCAAAGTAACGAATATCGGATACTGGCTAAAAAGATCATCGACAACGACAAACTCGCAGTTCCTACCCCCATTGAGATGGAAGAGTTGGAAGAGTTGTTGATTGAATTCGGTATTCTCGAAAGCGACGAAAATACTGCGATGCTAGTTGGTAAAACTGCTAACCAAGCACCTGTCAAGTAGTACCAATTAAATAATGGTTTAGGGTGGGCTGCTTGCCCACCTTTTTTTGGTTAAATTTGATTTTATGGCAATAAAATAATTAGAAATCGTCTGACAACAAGAACAGTAGAAGCTTTTAATGATTTGAATGGAATTGACTCGTCTTGGGTGAGAATTAAGTCTTTAATTCAAGTCGAAAGAACTGGAATTCCAGCAGGCCAATCATAAGATTGTCTGTTACATTAGTAGCTTAATTCACACAGTGCAAGAACTTATATGTGGTATTTGCTGGGATTTATGTATTAAAATTTGCTTTTGACAGGTCGAATACGTGGTTTCCAAGGAGGATGATTTAAAGATACGTATGGTAATGTCCCCGCAAATCTCTCTATAACATCCTCTAAGTCTGATACCATTTTTTGTAATTTCCTGCTTGCTAAAAAAATTAGTTGAATAAAAATTAAGCACTTAGATAAGGAAGAGTTAAATGGGACTTAGTGACGGACTTTTAAACCCGACCAAAAAAGCTATGGTCATAAATGACTGTTGCAACATGATAGAAGGACAGCTTGCATCCAAGTCAGGTATGAGTGGTATTGCTTTGAAAACCGCTTTCGCTGCCCTCAAGGGGGTCAAACCAGGGTATATCCCCTACGTCGTTGAGCAGATATTACCGCAATGCTTCACAGCACTTGATCCTATCTGGAGTGAAGGCGTACAGAAAGGCGATCCAATTGAATACCTGAATGCAAATCGCTCTCAGACAGCAGACGCGCTACTAAGTGTCACCGATGCTAGAGTCAAAAGTGCCAAGCGCCAAATCGTGCGAGGAACCTATGAAAAATTTCGGGGTTCAGCTAAAAAGCACGTAGAAGAAGCAGTGCCAGACTTAGCCAAAGTAATCAGTAATTACACTAAGCCCTGAGCCAGAAGAGAAGAATCACAATATAACGTATGCCACCGTTCGATGCGTCGGTGGCTGGCATACGGGACAGATAATAAATATACTTGTAGCGTCAAGGTTTTTGCGAGGGGTTTGGAGATGCCATATCCACTAAATTTCCTGATATTTTCCGAGTCAGCTTGAAACAGCAAATAATCAGAAACTATCTGAATTATTGTTTGAATAAACTTTCAACTTATGAAAAAAGTTACCGTTTATCGATATCGCACTTATGGACTAATTGGGTTAATATCTTTAACCACCGTATTAAGTACAACTACATCTGCCTTAACACAGTTAGCAGGCGATTCCCCAATTGGGCAAACTCTTATTCCTGCTTCTAACTTAATCTGGCCGACTCAAGGGTTTATTTCTCAAGGCTTCCGCAAATATCAACATGAAGGAATTGATATTGCAGGGGCATCTGGAACTCCTATTGTTGCTGCTGCATCTGGTACAGTTATCAAAGCGGGTTGGGATGATTGGGGATTAGGCAATGCTATAACTATTAAACATCTTGACGGCAGCACCACTGTTTATGGTCACAATCGCCGTTTGTTGGTGAGCAAGGGTCAACAGATTATTCAAAGTCAAATTATTGCTGAGATGGGATCTACAGGCAATAGTACAGCACCTCATCTGCACTTTGAAGTTCATCCAAGTGGTCAAATAGCAGTTGATCCCCTTGGTCTGTTAACATCCTTAACTGCAAGTGTTAATTCTCCTTCTAAAGTCCAGCAGGTGGATAACCCGAACCCCCCAGTCTCGACACCTTTAGTAGCAAAGCCAGTTTCATCCTCACAGCCAATTGCAATAAGTTTTGCACCTGTTAGCACTGATACTAAATGCAATGGAGTTACCATCATTGAGGGTGAGACTGCAAGTATTCGTGTAAAAGTTTGCGAAGAAAAGGGTGAGTTATTTTATATTGGGCAGTTGAAACAAGATCCAAGCAAGCCTATAAAAATAGCAGCTTTGAATATTGGTAAAGGCAAATATCGAGCAGATAATGGTAGTTTTTATTATTTAGTCAGTCCTGAAAAAGTCGAAGTTTGGCGAAATGGCACTCAGATGCGTTCTGATAGATTTTATAATTTAACAAAATCGCCATAAAGTTACCATCTAATATTTGACTGTATTGTAAGCGATCGCTTGAGTTAATTAATTTGCTAAGTGAGTCCATAATTCTCTTGCTATGGTGATTATCAATTGTGATGCGATCGCAGGAATTCAGCTTATGCCTCTAGCTCTCCAAAGAACTCACTCTAGTCCAAACTTAAAAATTCTCTTTAACAGATAACATCTGTAAAATCTTTTCTACATGATCCAACTCTCCAACGATTCGCCGAATTGGGTGAGGCCAAACCTTGACAAGGGTAGGAGTTGCAGAAACCTGATTGAGTTCTGCTTGTTCTGGATGACTTAAAACATCAATAACCTTCAGAGTATAAGGATGTCCCAGCGATCGCTCCAACAATTCGTGTAAATTTTTGAGAATGCGTTCGGTGGTACTGCTATGTCCTGCAACAAACAATCGCAGAACATAGCCTTGTGTCATGACTTCCTTTTTTTGTACTATTACTGGTTGGTGGTATTTTGGTACAGGTTCAGAGAGGTCTAGACGGACAATTAAATCGTGATCCTCCCAAAGCTGCGGGAATGATGAACGATAAGTTGTTAACACCATGCGATCGCACAACCCCTCCTGCCAGGGAGCTGCTTGCCATACTAACTCCCTTGTGCCAAAAATGGCATTAAGCAAAGCTTGATGTCTAATTACAGCCGGATAAGCTTCAGCGAAAGTTCGGACTTTTTGACTGCGTGGATCTAACCAATTATCAATAGTTGCAGTATAACAAGGTACTAAAAAGTGCGGTGGTTCTGGCAAATCTAAGATTTCTTGCAAAGCCGAGCACAAATGCAAGTGCCATCGACCCTGTTTACTAGGGTCGATGCAGTAAATTAAATCTCCTCCAGGCGTAAATAGGGCAATGCCTTTAAACAACTGGGGTGTAGATAGTTTGTTTGTCGTTAAGTTATTCACAGAGGCTAGGAAGCTAAAAGTAAAAAATTCTCTCTTTTACCTTTTACCTTAGCTATAACCGCAACCAGGATTAGAAAAATATTTGGGACTGGGGGATGAGGGAGATGAGGGGGACAAGGGGACAAGAGGTGAGAACTTGAAACAAGTCTTTCCCCTTGTCCCCAATTCTCCTTGTCCCCAAGTCCTCTTGCCAATGTCCCATGCCCCATGCCCCATGCCCCATGCCCAGTTCCCAATCTTAAACTCGACCTCGGAGAAACTGTGCCATTTCGTTAGGAGTTGGTGACATTTCTAAAGCAGTTTCTTCTGTGATGCGACCGTCTTGATAGAGATTGAGCAACGACTGATTCATCGTAATCATGCCGTCAAAGCCAGCTTGTTTCATCAACTCGCTAATTTCATCATATTTACCATCTTTGATCCATTCTTTAATAGCTTCAGTGTTAATCAACACATCGTGGAAAGCAGCCCGCTTCCCGTCGGTTGTGCGGCATAAACCTTGGGCAATGACTGCCACTAAAGACTCAGAAATTGCCACCCGCATTGCATCCTGTTCTTCACCAGAGTAGAGGTTGAGAATCCGCTCAATGGTTTTAACAGCGCTATTGGTGTGGAGGGTTCCCATAACTAAGTGACCAGTCTGAGCGGCTTTTAGGGCGGTGTTGACTGTTTCTTTATCCCGCATTTCACCTACCAGAATCAAATCTGGGTCTTCCCGCAAGGCTGCTTTCAAAGCATTGTCAAATTTCCGGGTGTGCATTCCCACTTCGCGCTGTTTGACTAAAGACTTACGACTTTGATGGACAAATTCTATCGGGTCTTCAATAGTGATGATATGCTTGGCCATCTCTTTGTTGATGTAGTCAATCATCGCTGCCATTGTGGTAGACTTACCCGAACCAGTGGGGCCAGTTACCAAAATTAAACCTTTGTGGTGATGACAAATATCTCGCAAAATTGGGGGTAAGTTCAACTGTTCCATAGTTAAGATTTTCAACGGAATCAACCGCAACACCATTGCAGGACCTTTGAGGGAGCCAAAAATATTAATCCGCACGCGAGCAAAGTCGTATTGAGTTGCTCCGTCAAATTCTAAGTGTTCTTCAAAGCGTTGAATTTCCCCCTCAGTCATCACCTCCCGCAACCAATTCATAAAAGTTTCTTTATCTGTTTCTGGATAATCCGTTGTTTGAATTTCTCCTCGGTTGCGGAAGCGGGGCGCTTCACCTACACCCAAGTGCAAGTCAGAATATCCTTGATCGTAAGCTTCCTTGATTAACTTCGCTAAAGTGATTTGCGGAATGCTGTTTTTAGGGCGAACTGAACTAGGGATTGGCGGTGGACTACCCGGACGATGACCTGCAACAGGTGCATTGGTGCTTCTATCCATTGACATATCCAATGTTTGTGTCATCTGTCGTTGCGTACTAGAGGTTGGCGGTGGTGGCGGCATTGGTGGCAGGTTACGTCCGGCAGCAGAGTTAGAATTTAATGGAGACTGTGATTCTGTCATATATCTTCACATTTGGTAGTTAAAAAGTTGAATTAACAAGAAGTCAAGTCACTTGTTTCAATGACTTTTGGAGAATGCTTGTGTGCTAGCTTTAGCGGTGATGAAAGGCAATTGAAACTCTAGAGCCACGGTCAATCCATTTCATCCACCTCAATCTGTATCTTTTTTTCCTGAAATTCCACTACTCAGAATATTGAGAGAAATTATTTAACTTATCTAACATGGTTTAACACACGCAAGTACTCAAAACCCCTCAGAAAAAATACAGAGATTGGTTAGTAATTTATAATACTTTTAATAAAACATAAATATTCTAAGCCTTTAGATGAGAAATTTCTCCCACGCATGGACACGAATTGCCAGCAATTAACAGCATAAACACTAGCAGCTCATTTATTCAGCCCATCTATAAATTATGAGAACGACTCCTAGTTTTTATAAGAAATGTTAAGTTGAATAGGAGTAATGTCCTGGGGATCAAAGTTAAAAGCTTATAGTTTTGATGCGATATACCTGAAGATAGATGCAGAAAGCAGGTTTTTTTAATAGATAGAAACTTGAGTTTATATTCACAATTACAAAAAATTGACTGTAAACTTTAGTAACTAAATGCTCATTTTCCCAATTAGTTTTTATATACTTAATTTCACTGAGGAAAGAATTCAGTTTACTCGCAAAAAGCGAGATATGACTGAAAAATTAAAATTCGTTGTGTATTTTTGGGAGGAAAAGTCATGGTTTCTGCTCAAAGCTCTAATCAAGGAAAGACCTACTCCTTGTTGATGATTAAAAGCTTTTTAATATGGACTTTTACATTAGCAGTATGCTTGTTGGTTGTCGGCTTTCCACTAGTTGTATTGATGGCTACGGTCGGATGTCTGTTGTCGATCATCTTGCAATCTGTGATGCCTGTTAGTGCTGTTTTGCTTGTAGCAGGTGCTTTAATAATGTTTAATGTCATGGCAGTTGTATTAGCTGCGGGTGTACTAACTCTTAAAGGAGTTCATCCTAATGAAATCAAATGGTTAAGCTGGCTGCATGGAGAGGCAGACCAAATGCAGACGAGTGTCTACGCTGCTTGCCCTTTAACTTGTGAGATTAAAATGTAGTCATTACAGGTGAATACGACAAACAGTGCGTCTGCCCGGTTAAGCCGGGTTTTTTCATGCTTTTGCGATTTTACTTGTGAGATTAAAATGTAATCATTAGAGATGAAATTTGATAAACAGTGCATCTGCCCGATTAAGCCGGGTTTTTTCATGCTTTTTGTGTGATTTATCCTTTTATATTTATGATTTGTGTGATGATTGATCGCTAACTATTGACTATTGGCCATAGAACATTGACTATAACCATTGGCAAATGACAGATGACTTAATGACAAATGACTAATAAAAAACGCGTTTGCATTATCTTGGGTACTCGTCCAGAAGCGATTAAACTAGCTCCAGTGATTCAGGCTTTTCAAAAATCTTCAAGTTTTGAGTCACAAGTAATTTTAACTGGACAGCATCGAGAGATGGTTGAACAAGTTATGCAGCTGTTCAACATCAAGGCAGATTATGACTTGGAAATTATGCAGGTTCAGCAATCTCTAAATGATATTACCTGCCGTAGTTTACAAGGATTAGAAGCATTATTTAAGGAGAAAAAACCAGATTTAGTGGTGGTGCAGGGAGACACTACCACGGCTTTTGCCGCAGCTTTGGCAGCTTTTTATCAAAAAATCCCTATCGGTCATGTAGAAGCAGGATTAAGAACTGATGATATCTTCAATCCTTACCCAGAAGAAGCTAATCGGCGGTTGATTTCTCAAATTACTCAGTTGCACTTTGCGCCGACTCCTTGGGCTGTGGAAAACTTGCACCGTTCTGGTGTTTTGGGTGAAATTCACATGACTGGTAACACGGTAATTGATGCGCTATTGAATGTAGCTGCAACCCAAGCAGGTTGTAATGTACCAGGCTTAGACTGGAATTCATACCGCGTTCTGTTAGCAACAGTTCATCGTCGGGAGAATTGGGGCGAACCTCTACAAGCGATCGCTCAGAGCTTTTTACAGATATTAGACAAGTTTCCTGATACAGCTTTGCTATTACCATTACACCGCAATCCCACAGTACGAGTTCCGTTACAAGAGCTTTTAGGGAATCATCCCCGAATTTTCTTGACAGATCCTCTCGATTATGGCGAATTGGTGGGAGCAATTGGGCGATCGCATCTTTTGCTCACTGATTCTGGTGGCTTGCAAGAAGAAGCCCCCAGTTTGGGAAAACCAGTACTGGTTTTAAGAGACACCACCGAAAGACCAGAGGCTGTTGCAGCCGGTACAGCCAAACTTGTAGGCACTACGAGTAAGAACATTTTTGCAAATGCTGCTGAGTTACTCAGTGATCCAGATGCTTATGAAGCTATGGCAAATGCAATTAATCCCTTTGGGGATGGCCATGCAGCAGAGCGCATTTTGCAGATTGTACAAAATTACCTGGGTCTTTCATCAGCAACTTAAACAAAATGCAAAATTTCTGTTTTTCAGGGTGCATCTATAAAACCGGCTTTTATCCCGGTTTTTCTTTTTTTTAAAACGGGATTTTCAAAGGGTAGCTTTTAACTAAATACCCAAAGCTACTCGAGTTTGAGGGCCCACTACACCATCTACAAGTAAACCTCTACTTGCCTGAAAGTTTCGGACTTGGCTAACAGTTTCTGGGCCGTAAACTCCATCAACTCTGAGATTACCTAAAGCTGTTTGAACGTTTCTTACAAGCTGACCTCTAGAACCACGAGTAAGAATGACTGAACCACCAACACCACCAGGTCTAGTCACAGGGGCATAGTTAGGTCTATCACCAACCCATCGAGCGAAAACGTATCTACCCGTAGAAAGCCTAGCAAAACCGTTTTCATATCTTTCAATCGCTGGAAGCGTTGTGCCATTTGGTACACATCCTACATATGAGTAGTTAGTGCTTGGGCCTGTACGGATACGCAAACAACTGCCGTTAGTTCTGACAAATGCAGCCGAACTCATTTGAATTTGGGCAGCAGCAATAAGTAATACACCAACACCAGCTAAAGCTAACCAAGCTGAAGATTTAAGAAGTTTTTTCCAATTGAATTTAGGTCTGAAGATTCTAGATGTTTCTTCTTTAGTAATAACAATGTTAGAAGATTTAAGAGCTTTTTTGCTGTCTAATTGAGATTGAGGCAGATTATATTTGGTGTTTCGAGATGCCTCTTCTTGAGCAATAAACATCTGAGAATAAGCAAGATATTCCATAATGCACCTCTTTATATGAAAAAATGAGTATTCACAGAGAATTACTTTAGTTTTCTCTGTATTTATTCTTAGTATATTTTATATCTCTGTATTTTAAAAGGTTTTTGTTGGTAGCGAAGTTAAGAAAGATTGAAGAATTGAGCTATTCTCAATTCAGAAGCCAGAATCAAGACGCTCGTTAGCCTTTAGCTTCTCCCATTGGGATAAGGCTCGCTTCTGCTACGCTATCCGTCAGTGGCGCAAAATTAATTCTGACTCCTGAATTCTGAGAGCATGTCCGCATAATTTAGTTACGATTCCCACACTCATTGCACCCCAATCTCTCTCCGCTTGCGGCTACGGTGTACACACATCTTTTTGCTGGGTGCAAAATGTGTGTTGATCCCCCTAAATCCCCCTTTTTAAAGGGGATTTTGAGAGCTTTTTGCCCCCCAATTTATCGGCGGGGTGGGGTTCTTCGGGTTGAATAAGCAATCAAGCGGACATGATAAGCTAATCGCCATTTAAATTGCACCATTTTCATGGGAATAAAAGCTGTAAAAACTCTCCCTTGCCCCCTGCCCCCCTGCCCCCTGCGATCTCAATGTGCAAATTAAATGCTTAACAGCTTATGACTCCTGACTCCTGAATTCTGTTTCAATAAAATTAGTCAAAAGAATTCCTAAGAAAATGCGATATCTACAACGGGCTACCCATACGCCCTGATTTGGATAAAAATCACCAGGCGTTGACATAATCCGCAGTAGACATCGCATTTTCAAGATAAATAAAATTTGCTTTAAACTTTCTTGCTTTACTAGCCTCCCCCTTGTGCATTTAAATATGTCAAGCGTATTGTTCGAGTCTAGCTAAATTAGCAACCGTAGCAGATAAATCGTCTAAGTCTATAGGCTTGCATCGGTATATATCATAACCTGCTGACAATGCACGAGTCCGGTCTTCGTCGTAAGCAGATGCTGTCAGAGCAATAGCTGGAATCCTCCTCCCTCGCTTTGCTTCCAGATTTCTGATCTTCTTCAGCAGTGAACAGCCGTTCTCATCTGGTAAGTAAATGTCACTAATCAAGATGTCTGGTTTAAACAATGACATTATTTCTAAAGCATCACCTGCCGAAGCTGCTGTGATAATTTCTGCCCCGTCTAATTCAAACAAGAAGCTAAGTAATGTCCTAGTATCAGGGTCATCATCCACAACGAGCAATCGCAGACCTTTAAAAGACATCGATTGATTATAATTAAACATTACTTTTACCGCGCTATAGTTCAAACATCTTTATTAGCAATTCGATCAAAGGCACATATTTGTAAATGCCATCTGATGCCTACTTTATTAAATCTTAATGGAACTAAGAGCAAGCGTCTGTCCGGTTTCAGACATAGTAACTTATAATTATTTACTCATCAGCGATGTTTACGACGGGCTACGCGCCTACGCGCCTTGGCTGATTCCCCAGCAAGCGAGAATATTCGTTTTGGATGACTCGATAACACTCGCAGGAAGTTGCTTCCAAATCTTCTCGGTTCAAAATGTTAATTTGACCACGCTGATAGCGAATCATTCCGGCTCGGCTGAGGGTACTAGCCGCTACTGTCACACCGGAGCGCCGTACACCCAGCATCTGGGCAATAAATTCTTGCGTCAACGGAAATTCTTCTGATTCCAAACGGTCAGATACTGTCAAAAGCCAACGAGCCAGCCGTTCTTCCAATGTATGAAGACGGTTGCAGGCACATGATTGTGTAAGTTCGGTATATATAGCTCGTAGATAGCGCAGCAGCAGGTTTTGAATAGCTCCGCCCCGTTTGAACTCGGTTCTCAAAACATCTGCATCCATCTGCATTCCAGCGCCCGCAACTTGGACAAACGCTTTTGTGGTTGTTGTGTTGCCTCCTAAAATTACTGGGATACCCACCATGCCTTCATTACTCACTATCCCAACTTCCACTGTCGATCCATCTTTCATACTAGTGACTATAGAAATCACTGCGTGTTGGGGAAAATAGACGTGTGTGATGGGTTCTCCTGGTTCGTAAAGGACTTGCCGAGTGGGAAGGGGAACTAACTTCAGGTGCGGAATAAGACGCTCATAATCACTAGTTGGCAAAGTCGCGAGTAACTTATTTACCTGCGGCTTAACAGGGTTGTCGCTCACTGAACATTAAAAGAGAAATTTGCTTATTCATAATTCTAAATCAAGTTACTTTTGCTAGAAGCTATCCCACTAATAATATTTGTGCTACAAAACTGAATTTTATTGAAAAATGAAAACGAAAAATTAAGCTTTTGAAGCACATTTTACGACAAAAAGTAGAGATTTTTAGAATAGTGGGATAGATTCTAGTCTGTTCGGTTTCGCACACCTAACTCAAAAAAATTTTCTGGCTCGGTTACTGGGCTTCATGCCCAGTAACCGAGCAAATTCCTTTTGGATGACTTGATAACACTCACAAGAAGTTGCTTCCAAATCCTCTCGGTTCAGGATGCTAATATGACCACGTTGGTAGCTGATCATTCCGGCTCGGCTCAGGGTGCTAGCCGCTACTGTCACACCGGAGCGCCGTACACCTAGCATTTGGGAGATAAATTCGTGCGTAAGTGGAAAATCTTCTGATTCCAGACGGTCAGAAACTGTGAGTAGCCAACGAGCCAGCCGTTCTTCTAGTGTATGGAGACGGTTGCAGGCAACTCCTTGCGTCAGTTCAGAGTATACAGCTTGTATGTAGCGCAGCAACAGGGTTTGAATAGCTCCGCCTCGATTGAACTCGGCTTTCAGTATATCTGCATCCATCTGCATAGCAGCACCCGAAACCTGCACAAACGCTGTTGTGGTTGTGGTGTTGTCTCCTAAAATTACCGGGATACCCACCATGCCTTCATTGCTCACTAAACCAGCTTCCACCATTGAGCCATCTTCCATAGTGGTGACTATAGAAACCACTGCTTTATCAGGAAAATAGACCTGTGCGATCGGTTCGGCTGCTTCGTAAAGGACTTTCCGTAATGGGAGCGCAACCAGCTTCAAATGGGGAACAAGACGTTCATAATCGCTGACTGGCAAAGCTGCAAGCAGCTTATTTGGTGGTTGCTGAAAGAGGTTTTTATCTGATGGCATTCAAAGTCACTCTCCTTAAAGATAGGTGACTTTAGAAAAGACAGATCAAGGCACAAGGAAAGAACTTCAGAATTTGATCCTAATGTCGAAAGGTGTATTCGCTAAAGAAACACGGGGACAATATCAAAAATATTAAATAAATACACTTTCTAGAGTCTGTACGGTTTCGTACATAGCAGATCCAAAAAATTTATTTTGTCCGTTTATTGGGCAATAAGCCCAATAAACGGACATATTCATCTTCTATAATCTGATAACATTCGCAGGAAGTTTTTTCTAAAGCCTCTCGATTCAGGATGTTAATCTGACCACGGCGGTAACTGATCATTCCAGCTTCGCTCAGGATGTTAGCTGCTTCGGTGACACCAGCGCGACGTACACCCAGCATCTGTGAGATAAATTCTTGCGTGAGTGAAAATTCCTCTGATTCCAGACGGTCAGAAACTGTTAGCAACCACCGAGCCAGCCGCCTCTCTAGTTTATGAAGACGGTTGCAGGCAGATCCTTGTGCAATTTGAGTGTACATACCTTGCACGTAGCGCAGCAACACGCTCTTCAGAGCTGTACCGTGATTGAGCTCGCTTCTGAGTATATCTGCATCCATCTGCATAGCACTGTCTGGAACCTGCACTAATGCTGTTGTGCTTGTGATGTTGTCTCCTAAAATTACTGGGATACCCACCATGCCTTCATTGCTGACTAAACCAGCTTCTACAGTCGAGCCATCTTCCATAGTAGTGATTACAGAAACCACTGCTTTATTAGGAAAATAGACATATGCGATCGCTTCGCCTGGTTCGTGAAGTATTTGCCGATTTGAGAGCTTAACTAGCTTTAAATGGGGAACAAGACGCTCATAATCACTGTATGGTAAAGCTGCCAGCAAATGATTTGCTGGTTGCTCAAGGGCATTTTTGTTTAATGACATTGGGATTCTCCTAAGTATACCCGTCTCTAGAAAAGGCAACTTACAGCATAAGGAGAAAATCAAGAATTTGATCCTATATGTCAAAAGGTGTATTCCCTAAAAAGTTTTAATAAAATATTAACTTTTTATATTTTTATTTTATATCTTTAGTATAACATAATTAAATTAGAGATTTACTGTAGCAAAGAAATCCTGATGTAAGTTAAAAGATTTGGTATAGTCAGCTAAAGCATCTATCTAAAGGTGGAGAGCAAAGTAATATAAATTGCATAGCAAAATAGCCCGCCTCAGAATGAATTCTGAGTCTAATAGCGAAACTCGTTTAAAGACAACTGAGAAAAGGTTATAGTCCGTTTTAACGAGCCTTCTGATAGACATTCTCATGCGGAGCATAGGAAAGAATTACGAATTACAAATTACGACTTTACCAAAGTGAGCCGCACTTTTGAGGTAATGATAAGCTTCTTGTGCTTCAGTGAAAGGGAAAACTCGATCAATAATTGTTTTGATTTGATGCTGTTGCATCCCCTGATTCATCGCCTCAAACATTTCTCGACTGCCAACATAAATTCCCTGAATTGTTAAACTTTTAAAAAGTATTGGCATAGGGTCAATTTCATTTCCTCTACCTGATAATACGCCAATCAAACTAATACGTCCTCCAATGCGGACTGCTTGTAGCGATTTTGGCAAAGTGCCTGCACCGCCTACCTCAACTACATGATCTACACCTGTGCGATTAGTCAATTGGTAAACTTGCTTTTCCCAATCTGGTGTTGTTTTATAATTGATTGTTTCGTCAGCACCAAGCTGTTGAGCTAGTGCCAATTTCTCATCACTGCTAGAAGTAATAATCACTCTAGCACCGTGTATCTTGGCGAACTGGAGAGCAAAAATCGAAACTCCGCCTGTACCGAGTAATAAAATACTATCACCTGCGCGGATATTGCCTTTTGTCACCAGTCCATGCCAAGCTGTGACTGCTGCACAGGGTAAGGTTGCGCCTTCAATGTATGATAGATGGTCAGGTAATATTACTAAACCATCTTGGTGTAATACGACATACTCAGCTAGCATTCCATTGATACCGCCTCCTAAATCGGATTTCATTTTCTCTTTGGTTAAAGAGCCATAAATCCAGTCTTGGAAAAAAATACCAGCGACGCGATCGCCTATTTTAACCCGTGTTACACCTTCGCCTACCGCTACGACTTCCCCCGCACCGTCAGACAGGGGAATTAAGGGATATTTCTGTCCAGAACCGTAAGATCCTTCAATGACAAGCAAATCGCGGTAATTTAGGGATGTTGCTTTGATTTGAATGAGAACTTGTCCCGCAGTTGGTTTTGGTTCGGGGCGATCGACTAATGCGAGGGCATCAATTCCGGCGTTGCTTTGAATTTCGTAAGCTTTCATAGAAAAAGCAGTGGTTTAATGTCATATTAAACCACTGCTGTTGATTGTAATAAATAGTGACTACCCTAACTTTTCACGTTATGTAGAAAAGTCCACGAAAACCTAACTCCCTAACCCCCTTCCCAACACTCTAAGGGGGAAAATACAAAGTCTCTCTGCTTTTAGGCTACGGTATACACACAAGTTTGAAATAGGTGATTAACCAAGGTTTTACCCCACCCTAACCCTCCCCTTATAAAGGGGAGGGAACTAAGCCGCTTTTTAGCAACCTTATAAAGGGGAGGGAACTAGATTTGTTTTTCCCCCCTTTATAAGGGGGGATTAAGGGGGGTAATTCACCTTATGAACTTGGTTGCTGATCGGGAAACATACATTTATCAGAGTCGCAACCACTAGGGCCAGACTCTGACATTTCGCCTAAATCGTAGCGGCTTAAAACTGCACAGAAATCATCTGTTTTGCGCCGTGCTTTCACTTCTTGATTTAAGCGATCGTAAGTTGGTTTATCTATTGGTTCAAATGGCAAACGTGGGAATGATTGTAAATCATCAAAACGAGCTAAAAGAGCGGCTGAAATATATCCTTCATCATTCTGGATAGTTTCGTAGATGCGCTGTCCTAAAGGTTCGATTTCATCAGAGCGAAGTTCTAAAGTTGCTGATGTGTTATGAGTCACATACCAACGTTGAACCTGGAGGACAAAATCAAATTGGGCTAAGACTGAAAACTTAGAAACATCAATTTCATCAGCACCTGGTAAATCAGCCCAAGATACAGAAACAGGGATTTCTACTAACCATTCACTCACCCGTGAATCAAAGGGATCGTTGAGCAAATTACCTTGTTCATCTTTATCTGATTGAGAGGGAATGACGTTGTAACCGTAGTCAATACAAGCTAAGGCTACTGGATCATTTTTGCCGAAGGTAATGCGGCGAATAAATCTTTGCGCTTTGGGGGGATGCCATCCTGAACTAGCATTAGTTAATAATGCCTTCGTGCCACTGGGTTGGACTGTGGTACAACGATTTGGACGTTTAAAATTGTGGCGATCGCAATAATCCCAAACTACCCGATGTACAATATCTTTCCAAGAACTTAGATATTTTTCTTCCTCACGCTTGAAAGCTAATCCTTGTGGAGTTGCAGGTCTTCCGGCTTCCCACCAGCGCAGCCAATCAACACCAAAAGCATGGACAAAGAAATCAAATAAACCTGTAAAAGAAACTCCCACAATCGGATCTAATTCACGGCTGTATTGATAGCGTGGTTCTAAGAATTTGTGATTTAAAAGTGCAGCTACAGATAGCGCCCCAGCAGTGAAAGCTTCCTCTTGTTCTTTGTAGTTATGTGGATCGATTTGATTGAGGTGAACCTCTGACAAATTGCAGTGGAAGTTACTACCGATGATTTCCAGATTTGTTACCCTAGAGGCTTTTTATCCCCTAGTTCTACTGCTTGATTATTTGCAGTAGCTCCGCGTACCTTTTGCAGATGTGACTTCAGATAATAAAAGTGTTTTTCACATCCGCCCCCGCACTCTTGGAGAGATTATATTCTAGACAACAATTTTGGATGTAATCTAGTTCCACTCTCTACGCTGTACGGTGTCAAAGGCTTTTTAATTCCTTTGATTACCACGGGATTAGCATCTCAGCCTTCCCCGTTTTTGCGAGGTTTTTAACGTGAGGCAAAATCACTTACCACACGGATTTAAACCGTAGCGAGCTAAACGATGTTCTAGCTCATTAGCATCAAGATTTGAATAACGTTCTTCTAACCACTGTTTTGCTGTTCCTTGTTCATAAGCTTGCAAAAAATTAACTTTCAGAGCTTGTGTTGGCAGCAAATCAATATTTGATCGCGCCACGGCTTCACCAGCCCATTGAATTGCTCCCTCGCCACTATAATATTGTTTGCGAACAGCATCAACACATTCTTCTAAGGTTGGCTTGCGGTGAAAAACTCTGGTGTGGTTTGCCATCCTGAGTGCATCACGCTCTGGATCAATTCGCCAGTTGCCACTTTCATCTTGCTGCCATAAATTATCTTTGGCGGTGGCTCCTTGTTCATCGTCAGCAATAAACTGACGCATCCCCGCGCTTCTTCGGATATTGCCTGCAACAATTGTTACAGCAGCTTGGTCGATTAACAGACAGCATTCAACTGAATTTAATTGCCGTCCTACAGCTTTACTCAGGATGGAAGCACAACGCTGATAGAGTCCGGGTAATTTAACAGGATTAGCAACTCCTCCAAAGCCGTTGAGAGTTTCTCCTGCTTTACGGACATCACTGATATCAACTAATACTTCAACTTTTGCTGAAAATCGTTCATTAGTGGAGAGTTCTAATAGGGCTTGATATGATTCAACCCAACCTTCACGGCTATCTCCAACGTGAATAGTGACGTTATTGCCTTCTATATGAGTTTCAGTATATTCACGCCGTTTTTGCACAGGAGTACTGCCAATTTCGCCTTCTACAGTAACTTTCAGTTGATTACGGATGGGGGGCAACTGGTTAATAAATTGTGGTTCTATGACGGCTCCAGTACCACAGCCCATCATTGCCAAATCCATCATTAATCCGAAGGCACTCCAGTCTTCGAGATTAGTAGAGGTGCAATTATATGCCCCGGAAAAATTCTTTGGCTTGGTTATCCAGTCTGTGCCACCAACCCATAGCCAGCGCCCACTGGGCATAGCTTTCAAGTTGCGCTGCATCTTATCCAGTATGGCAGCTTCTTCTTGAGTTAGTTTTCCCAACTCCACTAAACCGAGTAGAGTGCGATCGCATACCTCATCCCATGTTTCCCTTAGTCCCGCCTTTGTGCGGCGGCTATAGGTTCTAAAAAATACGGGATTAGCAGCCGGTGCAGTTTCGGGAAACTTTGCACTCTGGCGTTTTCTTTCGAGTTCTCGAACCATATATTAAGTGTCTTGCGTTCTTGTTGCGTGCGGACAGATTATGACTATACGCCAAGTAGTTTGAGTATTAAAGATTGTCAAATTGTCCACTTTACGCTAGCTATAGACCGTACTATCTGCAACAAAATTTTATGATGTATAATGTCCTTCACCCTTGGGTAGCATCTCAATATTGAGTTTTAATTAGCACATATAAATTTATAGGTAAAATCTCTTTATACCGATTTTTATTTAATTACTTAGCGGAGGCATAAAGTTTGCTGAAAATTATGCAGGTAGAGACTGAGGAACATCAATCTCATATACACAAACTGTTTTGGGAATATTGTAACGAGGCTAAGTTGATATTCAGTCATCAGTTTGGTATCAATTTAGATGTGAATACATTCTTTGATCAATATATAGCTCAACTTAACGAATTTATACCCCCTTCAGGACGCTTGTTTTTGGGACAATACGAGGCAAAAATAGCAGGCTGCGTTTGCTTGCGAAAAATTGATGAAGATATTGGCGAAATTAAAAGGATGTATGTAAGACCAGAATTTCGCAAAAAAGGAATCGGTAGAGCATTATTAGAAACTATCATCAATGAAGCTTCTAATATTGGTTACTCAAAGATTCGTTTAGACAGCGCTCCTTTTGCAAAGGAAGCACATAAACTTTATCGTGTATATGGCTTTCAGGATATCGAACCGTATTTAGAAAAAACAGAGATTCCTTTAGAATATCGAGCAAACTGGGTTTTTATGGAATTAGTTTTAAAATGATCGACATCCGTTGTGAAACTCTGCCAGACTACACAGTAATAGCTGAGGTAAATACATTAGCCTTTGGGCAAGAAAATGAGGCTAAACTTGTAGAGAAAATTCGCCGTTCTGACCGCTATATTCCAGAACTTTCTCTAGTTGCACACGTTGAAAATGTTGTAGTCGGTCATATTTTATTCAGCTACATTGATTTAGCGGGTGAAGAAACACTACAGGTACTCGGTTTAGCACCTTTGGCTGTTCATCCACAGTTTCAAAGACAAGGTATTGGCAGAACACTAATAAAAGTAGGGTTAGAAATAGCAGAGGCAAAGAAAGAAGCCATAGTGATTGTACTAGGTCATCCCGAATTTTATACTCGCTTTGGCTTTCAGCCTTCTGTTGTTTATCAGAAAAATGGGTTTAAAACCCCGCCGTTTTAGGGCGAATTTAATTAATTTGTGTTCTTACAGAATATCAAATATAATGTAAGAATGACACAAAAAGCTTTCAAATACCGATTCTATCCAACACCTGAGCAAGAAACTTTGCTTCGGCAAACGATGGGATGTACTCGTTTAGTCTATAACCGCGCTCTCGCCGCAAGGACACAAGCATGGTATGAAGACCAGAAACGAGTTGGTTACATTGAAACTTCAGCAATGTTGACTAATTGGAAAAAGCAAGATGACTTGCAATTTCTTAATGATGTTAGCAGTGTGCCATTACAGCAGGGCTTGCGACATTTGCAAACAGCATTTAGCAACTTCTTTGCAGGGCGGGCTAAATATCCGAACTTCAAGAAAAAACACAACGGGGGTAATGCTGAATTTACTAAGGCAGCTTTTAAGTTTAGAGATGGGCAAATATTTCTTGCTAAAAGTCCGACACCATTGGCTATTCGTTGGAGCAGACAACTACCTGTATGTGCGGAACCATCCACGATTACAGTAAAACTTTCACCCTCTGGACGCTGGACTGTTTCAATATTAGTAGATGTAGAAATCTGCATATTACCTGAATCTACTAGCTCTATTGGGATTGATTTAGGTATCACCAGTTTAGTTGCCTTAAGTACAGGTGAGAAGATTGCTAATCCCAAGAGCTTTAAGGCAAAAAAAGCTAAATTGCGTAAGGCACAAAAAGCGTTAATTCGTAAGCAGAAAGGTTCTAATAATCGCCATAAGGCACGTAGGAAAGTAGCCAATATCCATGCCGAAATAAGTGATGCACGAAATGATTTTCTTCACAAGTTGACAACTCGATTAGTACGTGAAAATCAAACGATTGCTATTGAGGACTTGGCTGTGAAGAATATGGTGAAAAATAAAAAACTTGCTTTCTCTATTAGTGATGCTAGCTGGGGTGAATTAGTCAGACAACTTGAATATAAGTGCGATTGGTATGGTCGTACTTTTGTCAAGATTGACCGATGGTTTCCTAGTTCTAAGCGTTGTGGGAACTGCGGATACATTGTTGATAAACTGCCTCTGAATATCAGAGAGTGGGATTGCCCAAAATGCAGCATACGTCACGATCGGGATATTAACGCAAGTAAGAATATTTTGGCTGCGGGACTCGCAGTTTCAGTCTGTGGAGCGAATATAAGACCTGACAGCCTTAAGGCTGAAGGGCAGTTGCAAAAAACCCTTTTGGGAAAGAAACAGAAACCTAAGTCGTGAGTCTTAGGAATCCCCGACCGTTGACGGCGGGGTGGATGTCAACCATCTACTTTTGATGCAGTGTAACTCGCACAAAGATTCAGAGATGAGGCAGATGAATAGGAAATTAGCCGAACGCTGCGTGTAGCTTGCTTTGGTATAGGGGTACGCGCAGCGTCTTGTAGAAAGCGTCATTATGAATTAGTTAAACACTCTGGCTTGATGCTTTCTTGACAATAGTTTTTAAGCGAGTCGCTCTGCTTTTACGGAGACTCTCACTTCTGCGAACTCCACCAGCCATCTCATATTCGCGGCTGTCTTTGCCGTATTTAAAAGCAATCCCTGTGAGCATTTTCTCTGAGAAAGCGCTCAAAGTTTGTTCTAACTCTTCAAGTTCTAATTTGGAAGAGTCAATCGTGCTGAGAATAGTGTTATGCCCCTCTAACTTGGTACGTACCTGTTCAAGTAATTGTGTCAGGTTTGTTAAGTTATAAGCATCCCCAAGATCCAGATTGGGATTTATTGCTTTGAGTCCAGCGAATCTTAACTCAGCATTTTCTAAAACGCGAGATGTGCGTTTTCTTTGAGACATAGATTTATTTCCTTGTGAGGTTTCTAAAATTACTATGCCCTACTGAAGCTAAATTTTGGTTCAGCAAAATCCACAATAATTATTGTATTTTGTAGCAGAATTTCTCATCTCGCTAAAACAGGTATAATTTTATACTTTTAAATGTGGCGCGTTATAGTGCAGTGCAACGCACCCTACTACAGAATAAGCTCTGTCAACTCCAGAACAAGCTGTAGTTACTAAAACTTGTTCGTTTGTAACTCCAGAACAAGCTGTAGTTACTAAAACTTGTTCGTTTGTAACTCTAGAACAAGCTGTAGTTACTAAAACTTGTTAATTGATAAGTTCAAAACAATCTGTATTAACTACAGCTTATAGTTTACTTATCATTTAAACACTATTCATAACTAATGGTTAAGCTAATTAAATACAGCTTTAGTTTTACTTATTGGATAACGGGCATTTGTAACTACAGCTTCAAGAGTTATTAGTACAGCTTAAGTTGTATTGACTACAGATGGTAGTTTACTTATCATTCGTCTTTGGCATGGTCTGTGTCTTCTTGTTTTGCTTTTTGTCGTTGGTTAAATTCTGTCAATAATTTCAGGTAATAAAAATATTCGTCATTCAGTTCAATATCTTGTGTCCAATAGGGCTGATGTTGCGTAAAATTTGCTCCAACAAAACAAGCGCGTTCTAAATCGACGAGACTGTCTAAAATCGCAATTTTGATGCGGGAGTCGCATAATGTGCGCGTCCAAAGTTCAGAGATTCTGGGGATGTTAGTCAGGTCTGGCATGGTGGTTGTTGCTATAATTATGGATAGGAAAAACTAATTTTTAAGTTAATGGCTGCTAAAGACCTTTTTCATTATGCCGTTAGGAAAGGATTAGAAAAGGAGGGGTGGTTAATTACTAATGATCCTTTGAGAATTGAAGTTGGTGATGTTGAAATGTATATTGACTTAGGCGCAGAGCAAATTTTGGCAGCCGAAAGAGCCGGAGAGAAAATAGCAGTTGAAATTAAGAGTTTTATTGGTGCATCAAACATTTCTGAATTCCATACAGCAATTGGACAGTTTTTTAATTATCGTGTCGCGTTAGAAGAGCAAGAACCTGAGAGAGTTTTATATTTGGCTGTGCCTTTAGGAATATATAACGCTTTCTTTAAGTTGCAGTTTATTAAAATAGTTATTCAGCGCTCTCAACTGAAATTAATAATTTACGATCCGATTCAGGAGGTAATTGTAGAATGGAAAAACTAGAGCAATACCAAAACTATGTTCAACAAGCTATAACAGAATATGCCAATATAGGTTCATCAAAAGATGAAATTGAACAACAACTAATTTTTGATACAGTTCGCAACCACTTTCAATTGATGTATGTTGGGTGGAGAAATAGACGGCGGCAGCATGGCTGTGTTTTGCATATCGATATCAAGAATGAAAAAATTTGGATACAGCATGATGGAACTGAGATTGGCATTGCTAATGTGTTAGTGAATTTGGGAGTTCCCAAAGAAGATATTGTGTTAGCATTTCATGAACCTTTGGTGAGGCAATATACAGGTTTTGCAGTTGGTTAAGTCAACATGAATTTTATAGACCTCTTGAAAAGAAATTAGGCTGAATTACTAGTATTAATAATTTTAATGCTCGCCACAACTATCGCTTCCACTTTTGCTACGATGGCGTACCCGCCCACCGTAGGTATCGCATTCTAGACTATTAGTGCTGAAACTACACCCTTTACCTCTAACGCAGCCGCAACCCTTAAAATTAACGCTTCATTATATGGTGCTGCTATCAATTGCACACCTAAAGGTAAAGCATTTTGGCGCTGAATTGGTACTGATAAAACTGGTAAACCAATAAAAGATAATGGTTGAGTAAATAATCCCAAATGAGGACGGACAAGAATTTCTTCACCATCCAAAATCATGCTTTGTTGACCAATTAGCGGTGCGGAAATTGGTGTAGTTGGGGCAAGAATTATATCTACATTTCGAAAGACTTCCCGAACGCGATCGCGATACCATTTTCTAAAGCGTTGTGCTTGCAGATACCAGCTACTAGGAATTAACGCCCCAGCTAAAAAGCGATCGCGTGTTGCTGAATCAAAATCTTGAGGACGCGATCGCAACTTATCCAAATGCAGATTTGCGCCCTCGCTAGCTGTAATCACAAACGCCGCAGCACGGGCGCGGTGTGCTTCTGGTATGGTTACATATTCAGTAATATTTAATGCATCAGCTACTTTTTGGACTGCTGCTAAAGATTCAGGTTCTGCGCCTTTGGTGAAATAATCAGCAGCAATGGCAATTCTGATATCAGAAATATCTTGTTTAAGTTGTGGTAAAACCAATTCAGGCGGACGCTTTGTGCAAATTGGATCGCGATCGTCTTCTCCTTGAAGCACATCAAACACCGTGGCGATATCCTGCACCGAACGCGCAAAAGGGCCAATGTGGTCAAAACTGCTAGAAAATAAAGCTACCCCAGCACGAGATAACCTACCATAAGTCGGCTTCAAACCAAAAACGCCACACAACGCCGCCGGAACGCGAATCGAACCATTTGTATCAGAACCCAATGTTAACGGTACTAACCCAGCAGCAATAGCCGCCGCCGAACCACCCGATGAACCACCAGCAACTCGCTGTAAATCATAGGGGTTGTGAGTAGCACCGTAATGGGAATTTTCCGTTACAAATCCATAGGCGTACTCATCCATATTCAAAGCGCCAACCAGCACAGCACCTGCTTGTTTCAGCTTTGCTACTGCTGTTGCATCTTGACTAGCTGCTGGGTTCTCTGCATTGATTTTTGAACCCGCCAGAGTCGTTAAACCAGCGATATCGAAGAGGTTTTTTACTGCAAAAGGAACACCAGCAAGTGTTCCAGGATGATTACCTTGGGCGATTTCTCTGTCTATGCGGGCTGCATCTGTTAAAGCCGTTTCAGCAGTCACAGCCGTAAAACAGTTAAGTTGATTATCCCGCGCTACTATTCGTGCGATCGCAGCCTTAGTAACTTCCACCGCGCTAACTTTACCTTCGCGTACAGCAGCAGCGATTGATACAGCATCATTCATGGTTCAAAAACTGGTGCAACTTCAATATCCTCCGCTAGAGGAAAAGAATTTACAAGATTAGCGATCGCACTAATTCTCTCAAAATTTGCCACCACACCATCACGATACTCATCCCTTATCTCTAAATCCAACAACAACGCCATTTGATCAACATACTCACCCACATCAAACTCTTCTCTTCTCATCTCTCCTCCTCTGTGCCCTCTGCGCCTCTGCGGTAGCCTGCGGCAAGCCGTTCGCGTAGCGTCTCGTAGAGAAGCGTCTACGTTATCTTAAACTTATAACCTCTTTCGGCAACACAAAAAACCCATCCTCCCCCGCCTCAAAATCAACAACCTGAAACACAGCATCAATATTTAACTCACCGTAAATATGAGGAAATAAATTATCTACCTCCGCAGCTTCATAACGAATTTCAGCTTTAACTTGTTCAGAATCAATGCAAAGAATTACCAAACCCTTTTGATTAACAAAAAAACGATTCGCCACCCAGATAACTTGTGCTGCTGTCGAACAGTGGATAAATCCTTCCGAGTCTAACGTATCACCGCGATAGCTTCCGAGGATTTTTGCCTGTTCCCATTGTTCGCTTTTGGTGATATGTAAAATAATGTTCATAGTAATTAATTAGGAAATGCGATTAATTTTATACAGTAAACCCGGCTGTCATTTATGTGAAGGCTTGCAAGAAAAGCTAGAACAAATCCAAAATCTTAGTTTCGAGTTGGAAATTAGGGATATTACAACTCGTGAAGATTGGTTCGCGGCGTATGAGTATGAAGTGCCAGTACTTTGTTTATCGAACCACGGAGGCGCAGAGAGCGCGGAGGAAGAAATTATAGAAGCACCATTGCCGCGTTCTTCTCCCCGTGCTAGTGTGCAGCAGTTAGAGCAAATGTTGCGTAAGTATTTAGCCAATTAGAAAAAAATAATGCAGAATAAGCGCAAGATCAAGAAGGTGACGAGGTTCACAAAATGAAATTGCGGGAATTACTAACGGCGGTAGACAGTGTTGAACAATTGCCTAGCCATCCGATGGAGGATGTGGAAGTTAGGGGTTTGAAGACGAATTCCCATGCTTGTAGTGCGGGAGATTTGTTTATTGGGATGCCAGGAACGCGGGTTGATGGTGGGGAATTTTGGCAAAGTGCGATCGCATCGGGGGCTGTAGCTGCGATCGTTTCTCCCGAAGCTGCACAAAAAAATCCTCCCACAAATGAGGCTGTGGTCATTAGTGCAAGTAACATAACTCAAGCTTGTGCCCAGATAGCCAGTGCTTTTTACGGTTATCCGGGGCGAAAACTCAAGCTGGTAGGTGTGACTGGTACAAATGGCAAAACGACAACTACTCATCTGATTGAATTTCTGCTTATTAAAGCTAATCTAGCTACAGCTTTAATGGGAACTCTCTACACTCGTTGGGCAGGTTTTGAGCAAACTGCTGCCCACACTACGCCCTTTGCGGTGGAACTGCAACAGCAGCTAGCAGAGGCTGTAAAGGCTGGTAGTGAGTTCGGGGTGATGGAAGTAAGTTCTCACGCTTTGGCTCAAGGTAGAGTGTTGGGTTGTGAATTTGAGGTGGCAGTATTCAGTAATCTTACGCAAGACCATCTCGATTATCACACCGACATGGAAGATTACTTTGCCGCCAAAGCGTTGTTATTTAGCCCTGATTATCTCAAGGGACGGGCAATAATTAATGCTGATGATTCTTACGGGAAACGGTTAATTGCCTCGTTAGATTCCGAGCGTGTTTGGACTTACAGTGTCAACGATAACAGCGCCGATTTATGGATGAGCGATTTAAGTTACCAGCCAAATGGTGTCAGTGGTACATTACATACACCAAAAGGTGATGTAGCTTTTCAATCGCCACTAGTCGGTCAATATAATTTAGAAAATCTTCTAGCAGCCGTAGGAGCAGTTTTACACTTAGGACTAGATTTGCAGTTAGTTGCATCTGTGATACCTGAGTTTCCCGGAGTTCCCGGACGGATGGAACGGGTACAAATTGATGCTGACCAAGATATTAGTGTGATTGTGGATTATGCTCACACACCTGATAGTTTAGAAAATCTGCTAAAAGCTGCACGCCCGTTTATACCTGGTAAAGTGATTTGCGTGTTTGGTTGTGGAGGCGATCGCGATCGCACTAAGCGCCCAAAAATGGGTAAAATTGCGGCTGAATTAGCTGATGTTGCAGTTGTGACATCAGATAATCCCCGGACTGAAGACCCAGAACGGATTTTGCAGGATATTTTAGCGGGAATTGCTGACACAGTACAACCGACTGTAATTTGCGATCGGGCTACTGCAATTCGTACCGCTATTTTACAAGCACAACCCGGTGATGGAGTGTTGCTTGCCGGTAAAGGTCACGAAGACTACCAAATTCTCGGCACCGAAAAAATCCATTTTGATGACCGAGAACACGCACGCGACGCTTTGCACCAAAGACTGAATATACAACCTTAATTTGGGCATTGGGCAAGAGGAGTTGGAGACAAGGAGAATTAGGGACAAGGGGAAAGACTTGTTTCAAGTTCTCACCTCTTGTCCCCTTGTCCCCTTGTCCCCTTGTCCCCTTGTCCCCCTGCTCCCTAATCCCCCACTCCCCACTCCCCAATAAATGTAGTTTTTTATAGTTAATATTTATTTCCGTGGGGATTTTGTAAAAAATGCACACATAAAGGTGAAAATCGAAGACAGACTTGTTGTGCTTGACTCATGAATGTTTCTCTGGCGAAGGATCTGTCTGTTTACCAACTGGCTATGGGAGTGCAAGTGCCTCCAAAACCATTGTCCCTCAGTCCTGCTACTCTGCTATCACTGGTAAGAGCGCAAATTGACTTACTAATTGAGCAACAAATTGTAGCCACTTTATGGGTGAAGCTACCACCAGAAAAAATTTGGCAATCGGAATTAGCGCGTTATCAATCTTCGGTAGGTGCGTCTAGCTTCATTTATACTTGCCAGATTGACGAGGGAGCAGGGGAAGATGAGGGAGCAGGGGAAGCGGGGGAAGAAAATACCCCTTTATCTTCCTCATCTCCCTCATCTTCTTCATCATTCTCATCCCTCTCACTCTCTCATCATGTCCCCGTTCACCTATCACCAGATAGCCAAATGCGACGGGAAAACTTTTTGATGGTATTATCACCCCAGTTTTGCAGTTTAATTTTGGCTCATCGACCACTTAAAAAACGCAAAAATAACACTACTGGGAAGGTAAATACTAATAAAAACCAGCCGTTGCTGATTATAAATACTGTTGAGGGGAGAGTAATTCAGCAAGTATTAGATGGTATCGAAAAAGCGATTACGCCAGAATCATCCCCAATACCTGTTGATTTTATTTGCCCAACTGCGCCCGAAGGTGCACTGATGAATCAACTGTTTGCCAAACAACTTTTGCGACAAGATGAAATTAATCGTCAAATCATCACAGTCCGCACCACTAAGTTGCAGCAGCAAAATCAAGAACTGCAAAACAAAGAGCAGCTCAAAGATGAATACCTCAAAAATGTGTGTCAGGAACTGCGTACACCGTTGACGCACATGAAGACAGCACTTTCGTTATTGAATTCACCTAATCTCAAACCCCCCCAGCGACAACGTTATTTACAAATGTTAAATACCCAGTGCGATCAGCAAAATTCCTTGCTTACTGGTTTGTTGGAACTGGTGCAGCTGGAACGTAGTTTAGAGGGAACAGCTTTAGAGTCAGTACGACTCTCAGATATTGTGCCTGGAGTAGTCAGTACCTACCAACCTCTAGCCCAAGAAAAAGGGATTATGCTAGCTTACACGGTACCGACTGAACTTCCATCTATTCGGTGTGTGAGTGGTGGGCTAAGGCAGATTGTGATTAATCTGCTACACAACAGCATTAAGTTTACTCCTAATGGGGGTGAAGTAAGGGTGCGTGCCCGAATTCAAGGCGATTATGTCCAATTAGAATTCCGCGACACAGGTATCGGTATTGCCGAAAGCGAGATTTCCAAAATCTTTGATCGGTTTTATCGTGTGCGTACAGCAGTAACTGAAGATTATGGTGGTGCTGGGTTGGGGTTAACAATTGTACAGCAATTGCTAGTGCGCTGTGGTGGTTCTATTTCTGTGAGAAGTAAATTATATGAAGGTTCCACATTTACAGTGCAACTGCCAAGCGTTAGCAATACCCCAAAAGCGATCGCAATAGAAAATGAGTGATGATTTACAATTATCCCCTGAGTTAACTTTATGGTGCTATAGCAATCCTATTTGAGTTATAAAAATTTTAGTCATTAGTCATTACTACTAATGACCAATGACTAATGACCAATGACTAAGATTCTTAGCTAGAAGTTTTTGGTAGTGCGGCGCTAATTTGGCGGAGCATCATGACTTGCCAATAAGGTACAGGAGCCAGCAATACAGTACCAGTTCCCTCAAAAGTATTGACGAGGAACTCACCAGAAGTCATCGAACCAAAAAGAGACTTGGTAGCTTTTTCAACGCGATAATTTAAGCTAGTTGTGCGAGCTATGGCAAAATTTCCATCCACAACTAATCGATCGTTTCGTAAATTTATTACTTCTACAGGGCCTTGTGCTGCCATCACTACTGTACCCCTGCCTTTGACTTTTGTTTGAAACAAGCCCTCGCCACCCATTAAGCCTGATACAAATTTGTTTCGTTCAACTCCTACTTCGATAGTGCCATCGCTAGCCCAATAAGCGCCACTATCTAAAATCCATTCACTACCGTCTAATTCTAAGATGTGATATCCCGATAAAGAAGGCTCTAAATATAATTCACCTGTACCCGTATATGTAGGACGAAAAATATTTTCTCCCGTGGCTAGAGACTTTAAAAATCCACCTGCTGAAGGGGCTTTAGATTGCATCTGAATGTTACCACGTATATAGTACATAGCACCCGATTCAGTTCGGACTGTTTCGTTTTGCAAAGTTATCTTGACTAAACGTAAGCTTTCTTTCTCGATTACTTCAAAACTTGCCATAATTTTCCTTTTGATGTTTGCAAAAATGGGGACTTGGCTCGTAGCCAAAATTTATATACATTGTTGGCATCTATTTTTACAGATGAAAAGCCAGAAAAGTTTAATCAGATTGTTAAAGAAAGTCTATTTGATGAAAATGAATTATCTTCGTTCACAAAAAATAGGTCAACCTAATTAAACAGAAAACCCTTAATAAATAAATCCCCAACTTCTCTGAAAAGTTGGGGATATATTGTTGCGTTTTCTATCTACTCATCTACTGTTTAATTTAACTAATACCAATTTAATATGAAGCTACATATAATAGATGGAGGCAAACTTGATAAATTTGAATACTCATGAGCCGTCCTTTTGAGATTGAAATCGCAGAGAGCGAAGAAGAACTAAAAAAACGTCTG
>JAESFO010000145.1_pt1 | contig 121062 bp, 107 predicted proteins | sample 9269421 | NCBI WGS metagenome assembly JAESFO01 (sample SAMN14502839, study PRJNA617101) | algae metagenome | isolation source: Nostoc desertorum CM1-VF14 and co-occurring heterotrophs from rocky... | place: USA: Clark Mountains, San Bernardino, California | collected 2000-06-05 | reverse complement strand
GCTACGGCGGGATATCGAGTGCTGCCGGCTGCCCTGCGTCATGCTCCTGGTCTCCCGATGCTCGTGGGATCGACCAAGGGTGTGAGCCGTTGCACAAGTCCAGGAAGAACGGCACCGGACTGCGATCTGGCAGTGGTCCGAGGCGCAGCGTGGCCAAGAGATGGTGACGATGCACCAACTGTCGCCGGTCAGGTCCGAAGGCTGTCCTGACGTTCAGGCGCATTCGGCTCGGTGTTCGAGTCGGGCATGTAGCCCTCGTTGATCAGCCAGATGCCGACGATGTGCCGGAACGCATCCTGCCTCGAGCGGAATGGTGCGACGTCAGCGGCAATGAAGCGGTCAAGGGCCTCGGCGAGGTCGGCGCTGATCCGGATGGTAACCCTCTCGGTCATTGTCGTAGCCTCCCAACAGCAACGCCGATGCTGCCATGGTCGCCCTCTCTCACGCCATACCCTCGCGAGGGCTGTGGAAAGATACAATTACACTGAAACCGCGCTGCCACGGACACCACGTCGAAACACAGCTAGCTCAGCAACGAGACCATGAACCTGTTCTCGGCGACTAACTTGAAGGGAACGGTTTCGTGGCGGACTAACCCATTTGGCAGGATGTGGCCCTGATCGATGAGGTCAACCATGGTGCACAGGTGGGCCGCCGCAGTATTACTTAGGGCATTGACCGGAAACTGGCTCCGCATCGGTTCGTGGTAGATCTTGCGGACGTAGGAGCGTTCCGTCGGCACCCCTTGGAGCTGCCCCCTGATGCTGATGAAGATGACGACAACGTCCTGAACCACATCGGGAACGCCGAACCTGAGCACGGTGCGCAGCATGTCCCGGCGGCGCTTCAGGCCGAGATCCTCAAAAAGAAAGCGGGCCAGCGTCAGGTGCCCGGGATATCTGATCGTCTTGAAGCTGAGGTTACGGACCTTGTGATGGAGCGACGTACACAGATCTCCCAGTCCTCCGGCGGTGCTGAATGCCTCGTACGGTCGACCGTTGAGCACGAAGCTTTCATACTGCTGGAGAGGGGCCACGCTCACTAACTCGCCTTCAACGATCCCTTGGCAGGCCCCGGTGTATTCGGCGATCAATCCGTCGACATCCCAGGAGAGCCCATAGCCGAACCCGCTTGAGGGGTTGACCGGAAGTCCACCGACTCGAATCACCATATCGATGGGACCCTCCAGCGCACCAACCAGTTCCACCGCCATATTGGCGACCAGCCCTGGGGACAGGCCGCAGCCTGGCAGAAAGACCTTGTCCGTCTTGGTCGTCGCCACTAGAGCCTTTATCGGATCGATGTCTTCGGCGGTATCGAGATAGTGAACGCCAGCCTGCAGCGCCGCGGCCCCGATCACCCGGGCCAGCCGTGCCGGTGCCGCATTGACCACAAGGTCGAATCCGGCCAACGCCTTCACACATTCGATCAGATTCGATCCGTCGAGGAAGCGGCTGCGGAAGCCCCGCTTGGTTGCCTGTTCCTGCGCTTCGCTTGTCACATCGGCAACTTCAATCGCGTATTCACTCGTGCCGGCAAGTAGGCCTGCAATGGCCATGCCGGCTCGTCCCGCGCCAATTATCAGGATCCGCATTTCGGTCTCCAATCAGGAATTGAAGCGGCTCAGGAACGCTCGCAGCCGTTCACTTCTGGGGTTGCGAATGACGGATTCGGCCGTGCCGATTTCGCGGATGACTCCATCGTCGATGAAGGCGACTCGATCCGCCACGTCCGCTGCGAAGGCCATTTCGTGCGTCACGATGGCCATGGTCATGCCGTCCTGCGCCAGCAGCCGGATAACCTGCAGCACCTCACCCACGAGTTCGGGGTCGAGCGCGCTGGTCACCTCGTCCAGCAGCAGAACGTCCGGTCGCATGGCCAATGCCCGCGCAATCGCCACGCGTTGTTTCTGGCCACCGGAAAGGTGGTTGGGATAGGCATCGCGCTTGTCCAGCAGACCCACCTTGCCCAACAGCTCGGTTGCCCGGGCCTCCACCTCGTGGCGTGGCTCTTTGAGCACGGCGATCGGCCCTTCGCAGACGTTCTGCATCACCGTCTTGTGAGGAAACAGATTGAAGTGCTGGAACACCATCCCGACATGACGTCGCAGTTCGCCGCAGCCGATGCTGCCGCCCCGCGACTGGAAGCGGTTCTCGACCTGCCGCCCTTTGTAGGAGATCACGCCGTTGCTGGGGACCTCGAGCAGGTTGAGGCACCGGATCAGCGTCGACTTGCCGGAACCGGAAGGGCCGATGATCGCCAGCACTTCGCCCCGAAGCAATTCTAGATCGACGCCTCTGATGACCTGCAGCTTCCCGTAGTTCTTGACGAGGCCGGCGACCTGCAGAATGACCTCCGGCGCTTCGGCGACCCGTTCCGATGGCGAAACGGCTGAAGCTGGCACTGTCATTGATATCTCCGCGATTGCTGCACTGGACACGTCAGTCACTCACCCGCAGCCGGTGTTCGACATAGTCGGCCGCCTGAGTCATCGGGAAGAGCACGACGAAATACAGCAGCGCGACGACGGTGAAGGCCTCGAGCGGCCGGTAGGTTTGACCGTTGACGACGGCGGCCATGTAGGCAAGTTCGCCCACAGAGATCACCGAGATCAGTGACGTGTTCTTGAACTGGATAACCGACTGGTTGATGAACGACGGCAACACCCGCTTGAATGCCTGCGGGATTACGATGCGCCACATCACCTGACGGTCCGACATCGCGATGGCCTTGGCCGCCTCGGTCTGTCCCCGGTCGATCGACTGGATGCCGCCGCGAAAGATCTCCGAGTAGAACGAGCCGGCATAGAGCGACAGCGTCAGCAGAGCGGCGGTGTAGTTCTCTATGGTGACGCCGATCAACAGTGGCAGCGCGTAGTAGAACCACATCAGCTGCACCAGTAGGGGCGTGCAACGGAAGATTTCCTGGTAGGCGCGCGCCAGGGTGCCGACCACCCGGAACCGCGACAAACGCCCGAAGCAGATGACGAGGCCAATGACGACGCCGATGAGGATCGATCCTGCGGTATATGCGAAGGTCAGCCAAAGTCCCCAGGCGAATAGGTCCCAGTTCTGCAGGACTACGCCGAAATCCCATTTATACATCGCGCATCCCTCTGGAAAGGTGCCGGGGCGATGACCGCCCCGGCTTCAGGTACATCAGCCGCCGATATCGAAGCCTTCGGGAAGGTCTTCGAGGCCGATCTCAAACGGCGCCAAGCCGTTGACGATCCAGGTCTGATTGTTGCCGACGCGCCGATTGTACTCGGCCCAGGCCGAGATGAAGGACTTGAATTGTTCGTCGGCGTTGTAACTGATGCCGATGACAGATGGCGACGACAGCACCGGCTCCGGCACGTAGACTTGGCCGAGCGCCGCATTGCGCTTCACCATCACCATCGAGTTCAGAACGGTGTTGATGATGGCGTCGGCCTTGCCAGTGGCGACTGCCAGGATGGCCTCGTCACGGGTCTTGAAGCGCAGCACGTTTGCCTTAGGCAGGTATTGCTGGGTGATCAGGTCCTGCGATGATCCGAGGTCCACAGCAACCGTCACGGCTGGATCGTTGAGCGATGCCCAGGTGGCGGAGGCAAGTTCCGCCTTGGGCGAAACAATAACGAAGCTGTTGTAGTAGGTCGGGGACGAGAACGAGATCGCAAGCGCCCGCGACGGCAGCGCCGTCAGCGCAAGTGCGATGTCGGCCTTGCCGGATTGTACGTCGAGGATCGAGTTGGCCCAAGTGCTCTCGACCACCTCGAGTTTGACGCCGAGTGTCTCGGCGATGTCGCCGGCCATCTCGATGACGAAACCACGCCACTCGCCGGTGCGCGGGTCCTTGTTGAAGTAGGGATCCTCGTTGAGGATAGCCGGAACGCGGAGGACGCCGCGCTCCTTGATCTGATCGATTGTACTCTTGTCCTGGGCAATTGCCGGTGCGGCCGTCACGCCAATCACCATGCAAATGGCGGCGAGTATGGTCTTAAGTGCTCTCATCGTGTTCTCCCTCCGAAAACTGAGCGGCAGCTCGGTGGACCGACCATCCATGACCGATCTTCCGGCGTTGACAGTGCAGTCGCGCCCCTAGCTCATCAATGCAAACGGACGGTCCACACTTGTGGCGTTTCTTGGAAGAGCACGCATCACGCTTCCCTGCCGGCGAACTGTTCAAGCGCGGCAATTAGAGCCGAAAGGCTCTCCGGCCTCAGCGGGGCGAGCGGAGCGCGTACGGTTCCGGCCATTTGCTGGCGCAGGGCCAGAGCCTGCTTTATCGGCACCGGATTGCTTTCGATGAACATTGCCCTGGCAAGTGCGAATATCCTCTCGTGCAGCGCCAGCGCCGCGCTGGTGTCGCCGCGATGCCATGCCGCAACGAGTGCCACCATTTCTGCGGGCGCATAGTTGGACAGCACGCTCGTGACGCCGATCGCCCCCAAAGCGAGAAACGGCAGAGTCAGGCCGTCGTCCCCGGAATGGATTACGAAATTCGGGCCGCACGCAGCTCGCAACTCGCTGATGCGCTCGGCGCGCCCACCCGCTTCCTTGATTCCGACGATATTGTCGTGCCGTTCGAACAGGCGTTTTGCCGTGTCGGGCTCGATCTCGACGCCACATCGCCCCGGCACGCTGTACAGTACGATCGGCAAGTCGGTGCTCGCGGCAACAGCGTCGTAGTGCCGCTCCAGCCCGTCCTGGCTGGGCTTGTTGTAGTAGGGCGTGACCACAAGACAGCCATCCGCCCCCGCCGCCTCGCAAGCGCGGACCGCCTCTACGGCATGTGCGGTGCTGTTCGAACCGGCCCCAGCGAGGACAAACGCCCGGCCGCTGGCAATTTGCACGGTGCGCTGGACCAACGCGTTGGCCTCTGTCGAACTCAGCGTTGCGGCCTCGCCCGTGGTGCCCACCGGCACCAAGCCCTTGACCCCGGCCGCGATCTGTTCCTCGACCAACTGGTCGAACGCGGCGAAGTCGATCCCTTCAGGGCCAAAGGGGGTTACCAGCGCGGTGAACACGCCGGTGAAGACATCGTTCAGTCCACTCATCTCGTCGCCTTTCGAAAACAGCCATTGCCCGGAAGCCTAGACATCAAGGGCATCATGCCGTCCCGGGCCAATTCCTCCCTCAACCAGTCTGACTGCGGCCGCCACCGCGCCGTGGGCGTAGGCGCCAATCGTTCGCACCGAAAAGTTGAAGCGCATTTCGGAGTCGCCGAGGTCGAACCGCACTTCGTTAATGCCGACGGTGTCGCCCGTCCGGTGGATGCGGATATCCGGTTCGGGAGGCATCGCCCCCGCGCCGCTACTCTGCGCCGCATGGATGCTCTTCGCCAGCAGCATTGAGGTGGCCGAGGCCAACCGCTTCTTGCGCTGGTGGTAGGTCTCTTCGATGATGACGTTGGCACCCGGGTGTGCCAACGCAAACGCTTGCACGCTGCGCGCGAAAGCGACGAATCCCAGTGCGAAATTGGCGCCCATCAAGATCGGGCGGTACCGGGCCGCCGCATCGATCTCACCCAGTTGCCCTGCGGTGAAACCGGTCGTCCCGATAACGATTGGCACCCGGCTCCGGCCCGCCACACGCTGCAGATAGAGGCTTCCAGCAGGGGTCGAGAAATCGATGATCGCGTCGCAATGCGCATTGATCGTCGTCTCGGCCGGTCGATACTCGATGACAGTATTCGCCACCTGCCGGCCAATCCATTCCGAACCGGGTGAAACATGCGCGGCGGCCAGCTCCAGCCCGGGGTCAGCGAGGATCGCCTCAACCAGTCTTGTACCTACCCTGCCTGACGCTCCGAAGACCGCGATCCGCATGACGTCCTCCCTAGTCGATTACGACCTTGGTTTCGCTCATTTCGCGCAGCGCGATGCGAACACCTTCACGCCCGAGCCCGCTGCTCTTGATGCCGCCGAAGGGGACATGCTCGGCCCGGAAGTCCGGCCCTTCGTTGATCATCACCCCGCCCACCCGAAGGTCCCGGGCGAACTGCTTGATGATCGAGTGGTCATTGCTGAACACCCCCGCCTGCAGGCCATAGGGGCCGGAATTGACCTCGGCGATCGCCTGCGCCGGATCTTCGAAGCGGCGGACGGAAATCACCGGCCCGAAGGTCTCGCGGGCGAAAAGGTCAGACGTCGGGGTCACATCGGCGAGGACCGTTGGCGCCAGCGTCGTCGCGTGCCGGGTACCCCCGACAAGTAGACGCGCGCCGTCGGCGATGGCAGCACGAATTCGCATATCCACCAGCGAGGCCGCCTCGAGGTCGATGACTGGACCCATCTGAACCGCCGGGTCCAGCGGATCGCCATATCGCAATGCTTTCGCCGACTCAGCCAGACGCTCGAGCGCCGAGTCGTGAATGTCAGCATGCAGATAGAGCTTCTTGACTGCGGCGCAGCTCTGTCCGGCTATCTCGTATCGCTGGGCGATGGCAGTCCTCACCGCCGCATCGAGATCGGCGTCCGGCATCACGAAGAGCGGGTCGTTGCCGCCCAACTCCATCAGGCAACGCACCAGCCCTGCGGCATTCTTGAGTGCAAGCCCCGCGACCGGGCCGCCGGTGAAGCTCAGCAGGTCGATGGGGGCCCGGGCTAGCATCATCGCCTCAGCCGCGCCGCCATGCACCACCTGGAACAGATGCCGCGGAAAGCCTGAGCGCTCCGCCAGCTCGGCGAGCCGGTTCGCGGTCAAGGGCGCCTTGGGCGATGGCTTGGCGACCACCGCATTGCCCGCGGCGATCGCTGGCCCGAGCTTGTGGCAGAGAAGGTTGAGCGGGTAGTTGAATGGCGTAATGGCTCCGACGACGCCGGCCGGCACGTAGGTGACCACTGCCTGGCGGTTGGCGCCACCCGCCACGATGCCACAATGCAGCACCTCCCCGCCCAAGAAGGTGGCAGCGTCGCCGGCAAGGCGCAGCGTGTTCTGCGCCCGTCGCACCTCGTTTCGCGCCTCACCGATCGTCTTACCGACTTCTGCACTGATGAGTTGCGCCATCGATTCCGCCTCGGCCCCGACCGCGGAGGCCAGCGCGTCCAGCAATCCGCGCCGCTGCGCGGGGGTGGAATGGGCAACCTCCGACTGGGCCGCCCGTGCGTTCTGCACGGCATCGGCGATGTCCGCAGCGCAAGTCACGGCAACACTGCCCAGAAGGCGGCTATCATAGGGCGAGGTGACGTCGATGCGGTCCACCTCGTTGGGCACTAGGAGTTTTGGCATGGGGGAGGACAAGCGGAGTACTCACTCTTCTGGTTTGGAGGCGGACTGCGACACACCAGCCGCGATGAACGCCGACACGGGCACCGGCTTGACCGGCCAGCGACTGCCAATGAACTCAGCAATTGGTTGCGGCGGTATGCACTGTTGCCGAGCCACGAACGCAGCCACCCACTCGGCGCAGAACCGCCCCTGGCACGGCCCCATACCGAAGCGACCATTGAGTTTGATCTCGCGCAGGGACACTGGATCGTCGGCGGTAAGCATTCCACGCAACTGGCCCAGCGTACGGCCTTCGCAGCGGCAGATTACGGTATCGTCGGGCAGGTCTGCCGGATCGGAGCCCGAGTAGTCGAAGAAGCGGCCAAGGATAGCCTGCATGCGGCGCTCACGCGCCAGCTCGGCATCGGGTGCTTCCTTCGTTGAGACTGCCCCCCCCATCCGGGCGATCACGGCCCGGCCGGCGCGGCGCCCGTCGGCGATGGCGGCGACGCCACCGAGCACTTCGCGACAGTCGCCTGCCTCAATTACAAATGGCCCGTGTGGGACCGTGGTGGCGCCATTGCCCCCGGGCCGCAATCCGTCGTGCAACGCCACCCGGTCAACCACCAGGCGGCGTTCATGGCGCTTCGCGTCGGTAGTGGTGACGGCAAGCCGGCCGTCGGCCGTCGCCTCGATCGACTTGACCGCGGCGCCGCGCCGCCATGGCACTCCGGCCAGCCGCAGACGCAGGAGGTAGCCCGCCGCCTCCGAAAGGTAGGCTGGCGCCTCCAACAGCCGGGCGGCGGCGAGCGGTGACACGGCGGCACCGCTGCGTTCGAGTATCGCGATCGGCGGATTTCCGAGGGCGGTCATCTGCGCAGCCAGCGCCACCAACAGCGGCCCCGATCCGGCGATCAGAACCTTGCCTCCCGGCGCCCTGCCGGTTGACTTCATCATCACCTGCATACCGCCGGCAGTGACCACACCGGGCAGTTGCCACCCCGGGACCGGAGCCACCCGCTCGACACCTCCGACTGCCAGCACCACCGCTGCGGGATGCCGCCAAATGATGCGGCCGCGGATGCGGTCCTCAAGCAGCACCGACCCGGCGCCCTCGATACCCACGAACATGTGCTGGCACAGCACTTCGACAGGAGTTGCCGCCAGGGCATCCGCCAGGGCGCGCCAGCGCCGCCGCTGAACGGCAGGAACAGGTACCCGCCGCGCCGGCTCATCGGGCTGGCGATGGATCGCACCGCCGAGCCGCGGGCCCTGTTCGCACAGGGTCACCGAGAGGCCGGCTCGAGCCATCTCCAACGCGGCGGCGACCCCAGCTGGTCCGCCACCGACAACGAGTGCATGACTCTGGGTCATCGATGCCCCGATCCGACGGGCCCGATGCGCTGGCCGGCGCGGGCGGGGGTAAGGCACGCCTCCAAGCGCACACCATCAATCGACACCACGCAGGCCTGGCAGGTGCCAATGCCGCAGAAGTAGCGGGCGACGCACCCTCCTTGCCCGTCCCCCAGTGTGACGATGCCGGCGCGATCAAGCGCTGCCGCTATGGTCTCGTTCGCCTCAAAGGGAACGGCAACGCCGTCGAAGAGGAATGCATACAGAAGGTTACTCATGCTGCCGCCAGCATCAGCTTGAAGCGCCTGGCATCGAGCGCTGATATGTCCTGTTGTGGGTGTTGCCCGCAGATCAACTGCTGGCAAATTCGGCCCATCAGGGGTCCCAGGCAGATGCCGTCTCCCTCGAACCCCGTAGCGATCCAGACATTGTCCACGCCCTCAAGCTGGCCGACGATAGGAAACCCGTCCGGGGTCGCGGCGCGCAGACCGGCAAACACGCGAATGACCCGCAACTGCGCCAAGCTTGGCGATAGCGCTACAGCGTCGGCAAGCAGACAAGCCACAATGTCGGAATCGGTGCCGTACTTGTCGTCGCTATCCTCGCGGGAGCCGCCGATCAGAAACTGGCCGGTGGCAAGCGGATCAATCACTAAACCGAGCGAACGGCCCTCGACCAGACTGCCGTTCGCCTGGCTGCCTTTGCTTACGAGATATCGGCACGACATCAGCGGTCCCGGGAAGCGCGGCATGTCCTCGCCCGCGCGGTCCGTTACGATCAATTGGCCCTTGCGAGACCGGATGAGGCCGGGTGCTTCGAGGAACGCGGCCGAACCGAGGCCCGCGGCGAGCAGCACGGCGTCGACCGGCACAATGCCACGGTCGGTGACAACACCGTCGACGCGGCCGCCCGTATGGCGAAGACTAACGACCCTCACATCGCGCCGAATTTCAAAGCCCCCCAGCTGGCGCAGCCGTTCCACCACGCGGTAGCCAATGGCGTGCCCCTCACCCCGCACCTCCACGGCCGCCAGCGCCGCGGGCGCGGCCACCCCGACGGCCTCGGCGAGCGCGCCGCCCCGGAGGTAGCTGATCGGAACGCCGGCCGCCTGCAGCCCGGCAGCGTGCCGTTCAAGCACCGCCAATTCTTCCTCATCGGAGGCGACGACAAAGGTCGAGCGGGAGGCGAATTCATCGACTAGCACGCCGGCCTCCATCAACTGCTCGTAGAACTGCACGGCGGCCACCGCCAGGGTCATCAGCGGGCCCGGTTTCTTGCTGGCCACCGAGACCGCTCCGTCCGATGCGCCGGTGGCGCCGGACGCCGGGGAGCCGGCGTCAAGTACGATGACGCGCCAGCCGGCCCGCGACAGGAAATAGGCTGCGGACATCCCGACAATGCCGGCACCGACGATGGCGATGATGCCATGGATCCGGGAAGTGATTCTGGCTGATTGAGGCATTCGCTGACATCGGGTTGGAGCCTTTCATCACAATGGTCCGAGGCCGCGTGCAGCGTCGATACAAATGAACCGGGTGTGGTGCGCAACATTTTTGTAGACCGAGCGAAAGGCAGTCCTTTGTCCGCAAGCGGTCGACTACTATGATCGGGCTCGCACGAAACCGTGAGCGCCATGCCGGAAGTTAACCTGACATTGATCCAGACTTTCTACCTGGTGGCCAGGCACGGTTCCTATTCGGCAGCAGCGCGCGAGCTGAACCTGAGCTACCAATCGGCGGCCAATCATGTGCGGCGCCTCGAACAGGTGATGCACGAAAGGCTGGTGGACTCTGACCAGGGCGCCAAGAAGATCCGACTTACGCCCCGTGGTGTGGCGCTCTACAACCTGCTGCACCCGGAACTGGAAATCATGCTGGAGCGCCTGTCCCTGGTTGTCGCCAGCCAGCGCCCAGTCTTGCGCATCGGATTGCCGCAGGCGATCTTCTACTACCTGCTTCCGGCGGTTCTTGCCCAGTTCCACGAGAAGTTCCCGGATGTCGAGGTCGTTGCCTACGAGCGCGACACCTCGCTTGCAGAACTTGTAAAGAACGGCAGCCTCGACGTCTGCATCAACGAACGGTTCTTTGGGGACCCGGTTGTGCCGCAAAGCCTGCTCGGCACGTACTACCTCAGTCTCGTCTACCCCGGGAGCTGGGGGCCGCCGCCACGAGCAGCCGAGATACCGGCGTGGTCGAAAGGACGCCCCCTGGTCACCTTTGAGCCGGGTCAGACGCTACGCAACATGGCCATGGATTTCCTCGCAAAAGGGGGCGGCCAGACCGAAGCCACGATTTCCGCTTCGGGAAGTTCGAGCGTCAAGAGGTGTGTGGAGAATGGTCTAGGCTTCGCGATCATCCCCACGTGGTGCGTCACGCCCGAAGACGCCAACCTGGTTAAGGTGAAGATCGACGTGCTCCCACCGGTCAAGGTCTACTTTGGGCAGGCGCTGTTCATGGCCCACAACATCTATGTCCAGGCCCTGCAGGACCAATGCAGGGCAAGCCTGATCGGAGCCGCCCTCGAACGATCCTAGACATCCGGGCGACAGCCCAATTACCCACGCCCACCATTGAAACCGCTCCTCTTCGACAAGGAGCATCTTACGGGTACCGTCTCCTAGGGGGATTACATATTCGCGGGGCTTTTCTTGCTTTGCTTTTTGCGAAGCTAGGATGGCCCGGCGCGGAGCCCCTACGGTTCGCGCGCCGGGCAGCGGGCGGGCCTGTGGGGATTGGCCTCAAGCGGCCGTAACTTATCTCGCTCCCCGCTGCACCCGTATCCGGCCATCCGAACGGTAGAGAGGCCTTTGACGGCCGCATGTAATCCAGGAACCAACGGACAGCACCATGATCATGCCCCCGACAGCGGACTGCTTCAACCACATCGTCGCCTTCGAGGTGAGCAAGGCCGAGCTGGTCGTGCACACCCTGCCGGCCGACCGCCAACAGCGCATCAAGAACTCACCCGCCGCGGTTCGCCGCCTGCTCGGGGCCGAACAGCGCATCAACCACAAGTTCGGGCTGGGACCCTTGCTGGTGGTCTGCGAAGCCACCGGCGGCTATGAACGCCATGTGCTCGATCAGGCCGGCCGGCTGAAGCTTGCCGTGCACCGCGCCCATGGCAGTCGCACCCGCCTGTTCGCCCGCTTCAATGGCAAGGCGGCCAAGACCGATGCGATCGATGCCCGCCTCATCGCCCGCTACGGCCTCACGCCCGATCTGCCGCTCTACACGCCACCCAGCCCCGAACAGGCTGCCCTGCGCCAACTGCGTCAGCGCCGCGACGAGATCGTTCAGATGCTGCGCATGGAGCTTAACCGGACCGAGCATGCCAGCCTGCCGCGCCTCAAGAGTTCGCTCAGCCGCCATCGCACCTGGCTCGAGAACGAACTCACAGCCATCCAGGCCGAGATCGCGAACCTCATCCACAACAGCCCCGAACTCAGCCGCAAGGCCGGCCTCATATGCTCGCTCAAAGGCATTGGCCCACTCACCGCAGCCGCCATCCTCGCCTACCTGCCCGAGATCGGAAGCCTTTCAAAGGTAGGCGTCGCCGCCATCTGCGGCCTCGCCCCAATCGCCTAAGGCTTGACACTCAAAGACGGTAGATAAGTGGTCAATTTGCGCCGAGTTCGACTGCCTTCCAGTCGCGGTAGCTCATCCCGGTGCCCTCGACCTTCCATTCGCCCGGACCCGTTGCACTGCGCCCTGCGACGATTGCGGCGGCGGCGCTCGGGCTGGTGAATGGCACATCCTGGGCGAAGCGGTATTGTTCCCCGTCGTCAATCAACGTGCCATCGCGCAAAAGTTCGTCCCGCAGCGCGCGATAGCCCGCCGGGAAGGTCCCGGTCTCACCCTTTCTAGCCGTCGAACCTGCCAGCACCACGAACCCGTCAGCGCCTTCGATCGCCATCGCCGATGCACCCGCGGGAGAGAAGACGAACCTAGCGCCCGCCGCTGCAATCGTGACTGCCGTTGTTTCCGCCGCGACCCGCCCACGGAACAGGTCGAACGAGAGAATGGGCAACACGATTCGAAGCTGATCGAGGAAGTAGTCCATGTCGGCCCGGTCTGCCTCGGGCAGTCGTTGAAAGTCCGGCGCCCGCGTGTTGGTGAGCGGCACCGAGCCGGCGTCGAGGGTGGCCCGAATGAGCCGCGCTTCCAGGTACTTGACGTGTCCCTTTGTCAGGTTGTTGTCGGAAGCGACGATGACTGCGGCCCGCTCGAAAAAGTCCTTGTCGCCGGACCGCATGTGGAACCGGAGCCGGGCTGCCACATCGTCTGCTTCGCCGATGTAGCCTACCGTGCCCCCGGCCCGCTCCGGGTCTGGTCCGAGCAGCACGTAGATCCCGGTCTGAGCGCATTCCGGGCGTCTGAGCAGATCCAGGAGCCGGGTCCTGGGCGCGGTTAGGGCCTTACCCACCCAGTTGCCGACCTCGGCGACGATGACGCCATCGGGTGTCCCGTCGGCGAGGAAGAGCCGGATCGATCTCGCTCCAGAGGGACGCAGGCCCTTGATTGCTGTGTTCTCCACCCGATGCCCCGATGAAACGAGCGGATGATGACTATAGCCTACATCGGTTCACGCAATATGAATGTAGACGATAGTCCGTGGGAGGATCGTCGACTCCATGGCCTCGTCCGGCCATGGACAGCATCCAGGACATCCTCGCCAGAAACCTGCGCCTGGCGCGGCAGCGCGTGGGGGTGTCTCAGGAGGAATTGGCTGATCGCGCCGGTGTCGATCGCACCTACGTGTCCGGCATTGAGCGCGGTGTTCGAAATCCGACGATCGCAATCGTGGCGCGGCTGGCATCGGAACTTGGAACGACGGCCGCGGCACTTCTGGAAGACCCCCGTACTGCGGAACGCTGAGGTTGATTTCAGTTCGGCTTGACCCCGATGGCAGCGCGAACCAGTCTGGAGACGACATCGTCGTCTCGCTCGCCCGGCAGCCTTTGAGCTTGGATGGCTGGCGCGACTTCTTCGTCGACGTCGATCAACCAGCTACCGTCAGCCAGCCGGCCCCCCGAGCCTGCCAAGCGTATCCGGGCAGAGCCTGGGACGCAATCAGGTCGCGGGTGGCGTTCTCGATGTACAGTCGCTTCATGGCGAGTGTCTGTCAAAATAGCGTTCTCGGACACTGACTTAGGTTCGCGATGAAGTCGACTGGAACTTCGCGCTGATTGGCCGTCGCACTTCCGCGGGGCCGGCCGCCGCCTCTCCGGCGTCCTGCCCACTTGCTGCCGCATCATTCGATGATTAGCCGACCGCAAGTCGAAGTATTGCTGCTAACTGCCCAGCAAGTCCTTCAGGTGTTCGACAAGCCGGCGTAGCGGTCAAGCTCCTCCCTGCTGGTGAGGAGGTCCTTCTTGCCTACGAACTGGTCCCACAGCCGCTGATGGGTCAATCGGGAGTTCGAATTGCTCCGGTTTGGATACTCGGACACCCAATCGAGCATGGTCTGGAAGGATGCTTGGCTTCCCCCGCCCTGATTTCCACGCGAACGGAGATTTGTAAGGCACTCGGCAACGGGCAGATCGATGAAAACGAACTCCGTGGCGCGGGGCAGAGCGGCCGGAAGTAGCCACCCATACACGCCCTCCATCACCCAGGCATCCTTACTCGCGCGGTCGTGAACGTCTCGAAACACCTCGTCCTTTGGGCGCCCTTCGGCGCCGTACGTGCCTGCCCAATAGACGTCGTCGAGGCGGACCAACGGCAGCGACAGGCGGCTTGAGAGCTGGTCGCCCAACCAAGTTTTTCCGAGCCGCCATTGCCGGTTATGAGGATTCGCATCTGCTTGTGCTGCCAGCACGCCTGAGTGTTCGTTGCCCTTGTTACCGCCTACCGAACGCAAATCGCAATGTTCCCAGCGGAAATCCGCCGGAAGCAGTGCGGTGCGCAACGCGAAGGTCGCAACCAGTTCCCCCCTTGCATCAACCCTCAGTAGTAGTGTTAGGATACGTTCCTGATGATGTTTTCTGAATCATTATTGTAGGTTAGTGCATGCAGTCGCCGGAGCGCTGATATGGCCGACATTCGAGCCCGCATCGTTTTCAACCAGGGACATTCCACAGTCTCCTGCGTCGTCAGAACGATGTCCAACGACGGCGCGCTGCTGCACGTGCGTTCCGTTTTTGGCATCCCGTCCGCGTTCCGCCTCGTCTTGAGCGAGGATACGCATCGGCCGTGCTGGGTCGTTCGCCGGACGACCAAGGAGATCGCGGTCGCATTTACCGATATGGAGCCGGTAGTCGAGGCGATCGGTCGATGAACGTGCACCAGTCAGCCGCTAAAGGCTTGCACTATAAGCCTTGGGGGGACCACCGCCGATCACCGGTGGTGATGGTGCTCCAGAACGAGCGCTTCTACGCCGACTTTCTGGAGGATATGCTTGCGGCCATGGGTTTTTCCGTAGGCGGTGCGTTCTGCCGTTGTAGCGACACCGAAGAGTGGCTTAGGAGCGAGAGCCCGGATGTCGCCGTGATCGATGCCGAGGTGCAGGACGGGCGTTGCCGCGACATCGCTGGCACACTGCGCGCACGGGGTGTTCCGTTCGTCGTCTACTCGACCATGCCCATCATCGAGCCTGTGTCTGACCGTGTGCTCGGGCACGGCACTTTTCTGAAGAAGCCGAGCAGCCGAAGGAAGATGCTGGCGGCGGTGCGGGCCGCGGTGGCTCGGCGCTAGTGAAATTGGGCGGGGTATCCCTCACCCACAAGAAGGCGTACCTATCGTACCATCGGTCGATATTGTCTTTTCTTGGTGTTGCGCTAGCGTTGCGTCGCTGTTAGCCGCCTTGGCTTGTGACTTGGAATTCGCCGGCGAGCGCCGAACCTGCAGCGGTCGGAAAGTCCAGAGAACGCGGCAGGACGCAAGGCCAGTAGCTGGGTCGATTGGAGCAAGCCGTTGGCAAAGAACCCTACCATCCGCATCTTGCTGCTGCGCAGTGTGGTACTTGGCGTGCTCACCGTCGGATCGGGCGCCTTGATCTACTACCTTATGGGTGTGAGCATGCTCTCGGCGGTCCTGTTTGCGCTTGCGTGCGGTGTCGCCTCGGTTGTTGCCTCGTTCATCTCTTGAAGAGTGCGTTATGCCCACCAACAGCGAAAAGCTGAGCTCTCCCCTTGCCACCGGCATTAAGTGTCGCTGCCCGCGCTGCGGCGAGGGGGCGCTGTTTCAGGGGTTCCTCGAGGTTGCGCCACACTGCGGGACTTGTGGCCTCGACCTTACCTTTGCGCATAGCGGGGACGGTCCCGCCTTCTTCGTAATATTGCCGTGGCGCCGATAGTGGTCGCGCTGGCCTTTCTTGTCGAGGCACTGTTTCATCCGGCGCCCTGGATGCACCTGGTCATCTGGATTCCCACGATTGTCCTCCTGTCGCTAGCTCTGCTGCGGCCCTTCAAGGGTGTCCTGGTCGCCCTGCAGTACCACCGTCAAGCGGGAGAGGGTCGACCCGTTTAGATCGTGATTGCGCTGCCTGACAATGCGAGGCTCACGCGGCGCCCGGCGAGTGGCCAGCACACGAGGAACTACGGACAGTGTCAGGGCGCAATCCCGAGCCAAGCGCAGGCCGATGCCAAGGCCCCGGAACTCGCCGACGTGCTGAAGGCGCAAGGCTTTGCACCCATCAGATCATACATGAAGGATGTCGCATCGGCCGGTCAGCCTCAACCGCCTCCGGCGCTGGCCCGGGAGACGGTCGCTAGTCTTGGCAAGCTTCCGACGACACGCCGTTGCCGACGAACAGACGACGCACGGCTTTACTGCAGTCGCTGCTGGGTGGCGCGAGCCTGCCGAAAGCGCACACCACGACCGTCGCCGTCGCTGCGGGCGTTCTCGCCGATGAGTTCAATGCCGGCGGCGTTGAGTGCTTCGATAACCTTGGTCAAAGTGTCCACGATACCGCGGACATTGCCTTGGCTGGTCTCCATCCGTTGGATGGTCGGAAGAGACACCCCTGCCATACTGGCCAACGTTTTCTGGTCGATTCCGAGGAGCGCCCGCGCGGCGCGTAATTGTGCGGCGGTGATCATGGCGGTCCTTTGCACGTGCCTCAGAGGTCAGGTAGTCCATGCAAATTGACGTATCAAGCTGCATTCTTGAAGGACTTGCACTGAACATACGCCCGGGCCGCAGTTGTGACACCCCGTCGAGGCACTCAGTCCGCCGACGCCGTTGCGTTGACCCGCTCAATCAGCGCCAGCAAACCCTTTAGTATTGCTGTCGGCGACGGCGGGCACCCGGGAATGTGCAGGTCGACCGGCACCACGTGGTGTGCGCCCCCGAGCACCGCGTAGCTGCCAGCAAAGCACCCGCCGTCTCGTGCGCAGTCGCCAACGGCGACGACCCACTTGGGATGGGGCATTGCCTCATAGGTTCGCTGCAAGGCTTCGGCCATGTTCTTCGTTACCGGCCCAGTCACCGTGAGCACGTCTGCGTGACGCGGCGAGGCGACGAAACGGATGCCGAAGCGCTCGATGTCGTAGAAGACGTTGCTGAGGGCGTTAAGCTCAAGTTCGCATCCATTGCACGATCCGGCGTCCACCGTCCTGATCGAGAGGCTGCGCCCCAGCCGCCGATATGCGGCACGGTCGACCGCCGCAGCCAGCTCAGCGATCAATGCGTCGTCGGGCAGTGGCGGCCGCTCGGTTAGCGGTGCATGCAATATGCCATCCAGAAGCAGCCTGCGCATGCCATCACCTCAGAGGTCGTGCCCGGAGTACGAGCAGTTGAAGGACTTGTTGCAGAGGGGGAAATCCGCAACGATATTGTTTTCAACAATGGCCTCGAGCAACGGCCACTGGAACCAACTGGGATCGCGCAGATGGCAGCGTTCGATCGAGCCGTCGGGACCCAGCCGCAGCCAGACGAGGACATCGCCGCGAAAGCCTTCAACCAGGACCATACCTTCGCACAGTCCTGCGCTCCTGTTGAGAGCGGCAACGATCGGCCCCTGCGGCATTGCAGCGAGGATTTGCTCGGCGAGGGACAAGCTCTGCTCCACCTCGCGTATTCGGATCCAGACGCGTGCGTCCACGTCGCCCTCGGTCAACATCGGCACCTCAAACGTGAGTTCGTCGTAAGGCGCATAGGGTAGAGTACGCCGCGTGTCGAAGCTTCGTCCCGACGCCCGGCCGACGTACCCGCCGGCGCCGTATTGGGCCGCCAACGTGGCCTTGAGCACACCGGTTGACACGGTCCGGTCCTGCAACGAGGCGGTATTGTCGTAAGTCTCGACCAGCCGCGGCAACTGCGCACGAACTTCCGCTATGAGCGACGAAATCGCCGCGATGCCGTCGAGATTCAGCTCTGTGGCAACGCCCCCCGGGACGATGCGGTCCCGCATCAAACGGTGACCGAAGGCAACGTCCGCCGCCCGCAGCGTTCTTTCACGCAGGGCGCCGAAATGGGCATGCAGCAGGGCAAAAGCGGCGTCGTTGCAGATAGCCCCGATGTCGCCGAGGTGGTTGGCAAGTCGTTCCAGTTCCGCCATCAATGCCCGGAGCCAGATAGCCCGCGAGGGAACCTCGAGTTGCATGGCCGATTCCACGGCCATTGCGAACGCCCAGGCATAGGCGACCGTGCTATCTCCGGAAACGCGGCCAGCCAGCTTTGCCGCCGCCTCGAGCGTGGCGCCGGCCATCAGCGACTCGATACCCTTGTGGGTGTAGCCTAGACGCTCCTCGAGCCGCACCACCGCTTCGCCGTTGGCAGTGAAGCGGAAATGCCCCGGCTCGATGATGCCGGCATGCACCGGCCCCACCGCAATCTGATGCAGGCTCTCGCCTTCGACCGGAAGGAACGTGTAGGGCTGAGGATCGCCGGTCACCGCTCGAGCGGGACTGAGGGGAAAAGCGGAGGGCCAAGTCCCGTGATCGAGCCAGGGGCGTGGGTCCGGCAGCCCTTCGGGCACCAGGCCAAACAGGTCATGAATAGCCCGATCGAGTCGCATGGCCGGGGGATGGACGCGTCCGACAGACGGATAGACTCCGTCTGGGCATGGCAGGCTGAGGACGCCGACGGTGCTCGATGCAGGGTCGAGGATGGCGATGTGCACGCTGGCGGTTTCACCCCATAGGCCGAGCAGTGTCAGTTGCCCCACACCGAGGGCTCCGAGAGCCTCCCCCCAGACGTCCCGGTCCACCAAGCATCGTGGCCAGGGGCCGTGCTGCGGGACTGGTGTTCCCTTCGCGACGAGGTCGGCCAATGCTGACATTGTCGGGTCCTTCTGCATCTATCCGAGAAGAAGTGCAACGTGCTGGAACCAGGCCACCAGCGGCGGCGGCAAATAGATACCGGCGCCCAGCACCAGCCCGAGATGAGCAAACATCGGGACGTAGGACGCCTGGGCGGGCGCGAGACTTCCTGTCGGTTCGCCGAATGCCACGCCGGTCAGGCGTAGCAAAAGCGCGCCGAACGCCACCAGGAGGCCGAAGACTAGCGGAATGGCTAGCAGCGGCTGACGCGCGAACGTCGAGGAAACGACGAGGAACTCGCTCATGAAGATGCCAAACGGGGGTACGCCCATGATGGCGACGACGCCGATGACCAAGGCCCAGCCGAGCCCAGGATGGGTGACGGTAAGACCGCGGATCTCGTCAATCTTCTGGGTGCCCTTGATCTGGGCAATGTGGCCGACCGCGTAAAAGATCGCCGACTTTGTGAGACTATGCATGACCATGTGCAGAAGCCCGGCGAAATTGGCGAGCGGGCCGCCGAGACCGAAGGCGAAGACGATGATGCCCATGTGTTCGATCGAGGAATAGGCAAACAGGCGCTTGATGTCGCGTCGGCGGTACAGCATGAAGGCTGCAAAGATCAGCGATACCAGGCCCATCGTCATCATCAGCGGGCCTGGAGCGATCGCCTCGGGGTTGGCCGCGAGCAGGATCTTGAAGCGCAGCACGGCGTAGAGAGCGACGTTGAGCAACAGCCCCGAAAGCACTGCCGAAATCGGGGTCGGGCCTTCGGCGTGCGCGTCGGGCAGCCAGGCATGCAGGGGCGCCAGCCCGACCTTGGTGCCGTAGCCCAGCAACAGGAACACGAAGGCGACATTGAGCAGGGCCGGATCGAAATCCGCGGCGTGCTCGAGCAGGATGGTCCACACCATGGCGTCCTGGCCTTCCCCGATCAGCGGCTGCGCCACCATGTAGACGAGGATGGTGCCGAAAAGCGCGAAAGCGATGCCGACGCTGCCGAGGATGAAGTACTTCCACGCCGCCTCCAGCGCCTCGTGGGTACGATAGATACCGACCATCAGCACGGTGGTCAGTGTCGCCAGCTCGACCGCCACCCACATCAGGCCGATATTGTTGGAAATGAACGCCAGGTTCATGCCGAACATCATGATCTGGTACATCGCATGATAGAAACGGATGTTGACGCTGTTGAGCCGCCCCGTCTCGAGTTCGTGCGCGATGTAGCTGGCGCTGAACACGCTGGTGGTGAACCCCACGAACGTGTTGAGGACGATGAAGACGATGTTGAGGTCGTCGATGAAGAAATACGTCCCCGGCTCCGGTCGCTTGGTCACGAACAGCGACAGCGCCGCCAACATGGTCAGGAGACTGGCGGCCACGTTGAGCCGGGCGGTCAGCCGGTAGCCAGGCAACAGTGCCATAAGCGCCGCTGCGCCCAGCGGTACGATCAGGATCGCCATCACCGGATCGAACGGGAACGGGTTCACCGGCGGTCGCCCTGGAATTCGTCGAGGGCCTCGACATCAACGGTGTCGAACCGCTCGCGGATACGAAACAGGAATATGCCGATGACGATGAAGGCGATGAGGATCGAAAAGGTGACGCTGATCTCGACCACCAGCGGCATCCCCTTGGCGCCGGTCGCCGCCAGCACCAGCCCGTTCTCGAGCGACATGAAGCCGACCACCTGGCTGACGGCGTTGCGCCGCGTGACCATCATCAGCAGACCGAGCAGCAGCACCGACAGCGCGAAGGCCAGGTCCTCGCGCGCCAGCGGATCGACGGCCGAGGTGACCTGCAGCATTACGGCCATCGACAGCGCCACGAGACCAATGCCCGCAAGCATGGTGAGGCCGACGCCGACCGCCGTCTCGATCTCGCGATGGATGCCGAGGCGACGGATGATGCGGTGTAGCGCCACGGGAATGATGATCGCCTTGAAGATCAGGGCGATTGCCGCGGTGACATAGAGATGGGGCGCATCCTGCACATATGCCTGCCAGGCCACCGAAAGCGTAAGCACCAGGGCGTGCAAGGCGAAGAGATTGAGCAGCGCGTAGAGCCGATCCTGGTAGAGCATCATGAAGCTCACCAGCACGAGCCCCCCCGCAAGAAGGTGTGCCGTATCGAAGACCAGATTACCCATCACAGACTCCTCGAGACGAACAACAGCAGCGTACCAAGCAGTCCGAGCATCAAGGCTGCCCCCAGGAACGCCGGAACGCGGAACACGCGCATCTTGGCGATAGCCGTCTCAAACCCGGCCAGAAGAATGCCGCCAACCAGGAGCTTTCCCAGGTAGCTGACGAAGCCCAGAAGGTGGGCGCTCACTCCGGACCCAGGCGGCGCCAGCCCCCAGGGCACGAAGACACAGCCGATCAGCGAGACATAGAGCAGCAGCTTCAGCGCGCCGGCGAACTCGATCATGGCGAGGTGACGGCCGGAATATTCGAGCACCATGGCTTCATGCACCATGGTGAGCTCAAGGTGGGTTGCCGGATTGTCGACCGGGATGCGGGCATTCTCGGCGATGGCCACCATGATCAGCGCAACAAGCACCATGCCGAGTGATACGCGCAGGCCGACGGCAGGCGAAGCCATCACCGCGGCGATTGTGGAGAGTTGCGTTGATCCGGCGACTAGCGCGAGCGTGAAAACGATGAGTAGCATTGCGGGCTCAGCCAGCGAGGCGATCAGTACTTCACGGCTGGAACCGATGCCGCCGAAGCTGGTGCCCACATCCATGCCGGCGAGCGCCAGGAAGAAGCGAGCGCTGCCGACCAGCGCGGTGATGGCGATCAGGTCGGCGCTCCAGGCGAAGTAGAGGCCGGTGGCGAAGGTAGGGACAAGCGCTGCGGCGACCCAGGTAGCGGCAAAGATCAGGTAAGGCGTGGTGCGGAAGAGCCACGAGGCGTTGTCGGCCAGCACCACCTCCTTGCGCAGCAGTCGGAGGAGGTCGCGATAGGGCTGGAACACCGACGCGCCCCGCCGGCGCAGCAGGCGCGCCTTGACCTTGCGCACGATGCCGGTGAGCAGCGGGGCGAGCAGCAGCACCACTGCCATCTGCAGTCCCTGAATGAGTATTTCGATGATCAGGGCCAAAACGCGAGCACCATCAGCAGGGTGACGAGGGCGCCGAAGACGATACTGAGATAGCGCCGGATGGTCAGGAACTGCAGGACGTTGAGCCGGGTGACGGTATAGTTCACGATCCGGACGATGGGGGAGTAGACCCAGTCCCAGACCAGGTCTCGCATCGTGACCGTCAGCCGTGCCGGGCGCGTGTCACCGGGCGCGGGCATGTCGATCTCCTCATGAGCCCGGAACGCCAGCGAACCGAAGACCCGCCGTATCGGCTGGCTGAAGCTGTTCCCCGAATACTGCATGTCGGCGGTCACACTGGGGAAGCCGCAGCCCCAGGCCGGACCACGGCGGACCGCGCGCGAGGCGAAGCGGTGGATGACGAAGACAGCGAGCCCCGCGGAAATGGCGATGAAGGAAAAGACCAGCATGCCGTTGTAGGAACTGCGACTCTCGGCGATGGGGACCAGCGACAGCCAGGGCATTTGCGCCTGCAGCGGCGGGCGACTGGTGAGCAGCGCCTCGGTTACCGGGGCGAGGGCATCGATCACCAGCCCCGGAAGGAGGCCGGCGAGCAGGCAAAGCCCGGACAGCGCCAACATGGCGGCGAGGGAAAAACGGTCGACCTCGGGCGCTTCCGCCGCTGCCGCGCTGCGCGGGCGGCCGAGGAACATGGTTCCATAGACCTTGACGAAAGTTGCAGCGGCAAGGGCGGCGGCGAACGCCAACATCCCTCCGATTGCCGGCATCATGAGCTTTAGCCCCCACTGGGGCAGGTCCGGACTCTGGAGAATTGCCTGGAACATCAACCATTCCGAAGCGAAGCCATTGAGCGGCGGCAATGCCGAGATTGCCAGGCACCCGGCAAGGAAGACGACGCCGGTGACCGGCATGCGGTGAATGAGGCCGCCAAGCTTTTCCATGTCGCGCTCGCCCGTCGCCGTCAGCACCGCGCCGGCGCCAAAGAACAGGAGGCTTTTGAAAAGAGAGTGGTTCAGGACGTGGAATAGCGCCGCCGAGAGCGACAACGCCGCCGCGAGCTTCATGCCGTTCGCCTCGAAAGCCATCGCCAGCCCGAGGCTCACGAAGATCACCCCGATGTTCTCGATGGTCGAATAGGCGAGGACACGCTTGATGTCTCTCTCCATCAGCGCCGATAGGATACCCAGGATCGCCGTGGCTCCGCCGATGAACATCACGACGATGCTAGACCACCATGCCGGCTCGCCAACAAGATCGAAGATCACCCGGATGAAGCCGTAGATGGCAACCTTGGTCATCACTCCGCTCATCAGAGCGGAGACGTGGCTCGGCGCCGCCGGATGGGCAAGCGGCAACCAGATGTGGAGTGGAGCCAGTCCTGCCTTTGATCCGGCCCCCAGCAACATGAGCCCGAGCACCATGGTGACGACGAACGGGCCGTGTTGCGCCGCGCGGATAGCCTCGAACCCGTATTGTCCGTCCGGACCCGCCAGCAGGCCGAACGCAAGCAGAAGCGCCAGGGTGCCGAAGCTTGCCATCACCAGGTAGATGTAGCCGGCTCGGGCGTTTCCCGGTTCGCGGTGATGGGCCATTACCAGTGCCCAGGAGCTCAGCGACATGAACTCCCAGGAGATCAGGAAGCTGAAGGCATCATCGGCGAGGATCACCAGGTTCATGCCGGCAAGAAAGGCAGGAAAGAACGGCAGCACCCGCGCTGGCTCAGGTTCGTGCGCACCGTAGCCGAGGCCGAAGACGCTCGCCACACTACCGCCCAGGTTGACCACGAGCAGGAAGAACGCCGAGAGCGCGTCGAGGCGGAAGTTGGCGCCGATCCAGGGCAGTCCGAGCGGCAGTGTCAAGATCGGGGCGCCATGGGTCGCATCCAGGAGTTGCCCGAGGGCAGTGAGCAGCGCCATCGCGGAGATGACTGCAGTTGTGCTGTAGATCAGTCCGGTCGCCACTCGGAATCGACTAAGGGCAATGGCAGCGGCCGACGTCACCAGCAAGGCGGCGACGCACCAGAGCGACAGCGCAACGGGGCCCGTCACGCCCGCCACCTGCCGCTCGGGAGATCCATGTCTTCGCGCCGCCTGTGGACCCAGGGGGTGACAGTCTCTCCCCTCAGCCGTACCCCGCGGCCACCTGACAGGCTCGCCGCGCCTGGCGCGATCAGCTCGATGCCGGCATGCTCGAGCGCGGTCATCAATTTCACGAGCGAGTCGACATTGCCGCGTATCATCACCTCGCTGGCCTCCATGCGCTGGATGGTCGGCACAGAAAGTCCGCACAACGCGGCAAGGGCGCGTTGGTCGATCCCCAACAGGGCTCTCGCGGCCCTCAGCTGCGCGGCTGTGATCACGATCGGACCTCGATGCTAGGCTAGATGGCAGCAATCGGTATTGCAATGTGCAATGGGACGTCAGGTATCCAAGGACTGATGTTCTGAACATGTAGATTATCGAGCGACTGGACATACATCAACGCGATAGATCGGGTATTTGCAACGAGCGTCTTGCCCGGGTGGCCTGGGGCAGTCAGGCGACGCGCACACGACGTTGCCCTGACTAGGTGGGACACGCCCGCAGGCCCGTCGGCTGCACCAAGCAGCCACCCGGACCAGGTGGCTTGCTCGGCTGTCGGTTCGAGCGGCTCGTCCTCAGCTGTCGACAGGACGATCAATGGGTGAGACGAGACGCTGTCCGACCACCATTCGCACTCGCCGACGTCGAGAGTCATTGAACTGCGGCACCGACAGCGCCAGGAGGAGAGCGGCGAACGGTACCGTGGAGACGTACCCAAGATGAGCAAAACCCAAGGCACCGATGATCCCACCCAGCAGGAACATTCCCAGGATGCGCGCGAGCGTTCCTAGCTTCTTGCGGTCGGCCTTCACTCGCAGTGACTCCGGAGCGCTGAGATCGCGGTTCCAATAGAGTGCTTTGCCGATCTCGATACCGATGTCCGTGACCATGCCGGTTACATGAGTCGTCCTTATCCTCGAACCGGACAATTTGCTGATTGTCGCGTTCTGCAGCCCCATGATGAAGCAGAGCAACGGTGCCGCCAGTCCGATTAACTGAGGCACTACGCTGCTCGCCGATCCCAGCGCCCCAAAAGCCAGCAGCAAGACAGCCTCAAGGACAAGCGGATAGGCGTATTGCCTGGTGCGGAAATTTCTCCTGCCCCAGTTGATCAGGATTGCCGAAGAGGCCGCGCCTGCAGCAAAGGCCAACAGTGCAACGACTCCTGCTCCCATGGCGCCGAACACACCCAGCACCAGATTGTCCGCTATCGCTGACACGATCCCGGAGACATGCGACGTGTACTGGCCGATGGCTAGGAGGCCGCCCGCGTTGATGGCGCCAGCGACAAAAGCCAGGACGGTCGCAAGTATCAAATCGGTGACGCCCGAACGCCGATGCGCGGCAGTGGTTCGCAACAGGCTGAAGCGGCTGCGTTGGCGGCCCAGAGGCTCGATTGTCATTTGTGGCTTCTTGAGGGGAAGGCGAAGGCGGGCATCAAAGTAGGACAACAATAGCGACCTAAACCGCCAAAATGGAAGGGCAAAAGATCATGCAGCGGGTGTAGTGCTCGAGCAATTCGCCGCACCCGATCAATATGTAAGCGCACGTTATCGAATTCCGGCGATGACCTAGACGGACCCAGTTTCCACCCAAGAGCCAGCGTTGAGGTGGCATCGACGATGGCGAGGCGGTTCACAGCACCATCCAACTCGGCCGCGCCTCCTGTCGGTCTAGGCGTGTCACCCGGAGGCGAGTGACCTCAAGGCAGAACGGCTGGGCCCACGGTGTCCTACCCGTGAAGGTAGAACCGCATTCACTACTCTGGACCGGAGCGGCCTAAGATCGTCACGGCTGTTCGCTGCCAAGGACGAGCACCCGGCCAAGCATCGCCGGCGCGTACTGGCAACAGGACCGAGGAAGCACTGCCGGTCAGGCCAGATTGTCGGCTACGCGACCACCATCGCGGCATCCTTGGGGTTGGCAACATACCCCTTTGCCTGCGATAGGACGCACATGACGAATCCTGATGACGACTACGTCTACGACGACGTGACCGGCGAGTGGCGCCCGGCTTCCAAAGTGGCCGCTACGACGCAGGCCGATGCTGTCGAAGTGCGCGACGCTTCCGGCAATGTGCTGGTCGATGGGGATTCGGTGGTCCTGATCAAGGATCTCAAGGTCAAAGGTGCGGGTCAGACCCTGAAACAGGGCACGGTCATCAAGTCGATCCGGCTGACTAACAACCCTGAAGAGATCGACTGCCGGCACGACGCGATCAAGGGCCTCGTCTTGCGCACTGAGTTCGTGCGCAAGCGCTAGGAGTGGCACGGCGTTTATCCTGAGTGGACAGTCTGATAGCCCGCCTGGCTGAGGTGCGGTCAGAGAGCTTCGCTCAGCGCCGCAAAACAAAACACCTATTAGTTTCAACAGCTTTCGTTCCACGGTAGCGGCGCGTAGCGCTGGTTGAGTGGCCCAGACGATTTCGCAGGTGACTACATCCACCGCCATAGCTTCAAAAGGGCGAATAACGTCTCCTAACATGCTGAAAGGCATGGTGGTTTTTGGGGTTCGAAAACCTCTTTCCGGCGCACATTCAAGACGATCGAGAAATGCGCGCACCGAGTGAGCAGATCATCCTTTATCCGCAGTATCCCGAGATCCGCCTTTCCGGCTTCCTGCTCGGCACCCGCAATGCACCCAGCACGATCATGGCATCACGCGATGCGGGCCGCGTCCTATTCCTCGGTACGACGCCATTCGGCGAGATCATTGCATGGGCCTGCTCTGCCGGAAGCCAGCTTGAACGCGAACTTCACTCGCTGGAAAACCTTGAGCAGACCGGTGCTTTCTTCAAGGTGCCGCTCGGCTCTAACAAGGAGTTGCCCCCGCGCGAAAGGCTCATCCGTGAGCTTGGCCGCATTCACCAGCTCGACTGGATCACATCAAAGTCGCTGACCTCCGATGGCAGTTTCGTTGCGTGCAACTCGTCACAGTGCGTCGGCTATACGCTTGAGGCTGAGCTTGGGGTGCCGCGCAATGGGTTCGCCGAGCCGGATTTCCACGGCTGGGAGGTGAAGGCCGGCCAGGTAGACTCGTTCGCCCAGTCATCTGCATCGAAGGCCGTGACGCTGATGACGCCGGAGCCCACAGGTGGCTTCTATCGTACGGATGGTGTGGAGGCGTTCCTGCGCCGGTTTGGATATGCCGACCGTAAGGGCCGCGAGGATCGCATCAATTTCGGCGGCATCTACCGGGCTGGTGTTCGCACTGACGTCACGGGGCTCACGCTTAAGCTTCAGGGATATGATCACGCGAGGCATGAGCTGGTTGAGACCAACGGGTCGCTCGCCCTTGTCAGCGATGACGGCATCGTGGCCGCCGAATGTAGCTTCACTACCCTTGCCACGCTCTGGAACCGGAAGCATGCGCAGGCAGTGTATGTGCCGGCTGAATGCAGGACTGATCCTGCCCGCGAATACCGCTATGGCGGCCGGGTCCGTCTGGGTGAAGGCACCGATTTCCTGCGTTTACTCGCCGCGATTGCGGATGGCGTCGTCCATTACGACCCCGCAGTGAAGCTTGAAACAGGCTTCCAGCTCAAAGCCCGTGCAGAAGCGACGCAGCCAGTTCCGGATCAAGCCCGGCGGTCTTGCGGCGCTTTACGCTGGTATGACAGAGGTTGACGTGTAATCACGCCGGCTGAACTGAGTTGATATACGATGAAAGTGCAGCATCCGCCCTTGAAAGCGTTGCCCACAGAGCTGGCTCCAGATCGCACAGCACTTCGACAAGCCCATGCAACTGCAACGCAGTCGCTCGATCCATGTCGCTGAACGCAAGTTCGGTTACCCACTCCCCGGCAAATCCGCGCCACTCATTGAGATCAGCGAACGCGTTCGATGCGATCATGCCGATCCGGAATGACTGGATGATATCAAGATCGCTGTTGACCCGTCTCAGCGCAACACGGTTGAGCACTCGAACTTCGCGTGCAAGGTCTTGGCTGCGTGTCACGGCGGCAACCATCGCAAGTCCGCTCAGTATCGCGAAATTCTGGCCAGTGCCTGCGTTGTCCCGTATGCGGTACTTCGCGGCCTTGATTGCTTCCGCCGCCTTCTGAGCCAGTTCTGGTGGTGTGCGGAAGACAAGGCAGGTGTTGACCAGGGCGTTGAAAGCTTCCGGACTGGTCGCGTCAACCGAGACGCTCTCGCGAACCAAAGCCTCGAATTCGGGAGGTGCTTCAATCATTCGGTCAAGGCCACCCTCAACGGGCCCCGGCAGATACGCGAACGGAAACTCGAATGCGGCACGGAGACTGCCCTCACCATCTGAGAGGACGAGAGGTGCAAGAGGTGTTCCGTCGATCGCATCAGAGTGCAGGGCAGCTGCTGCGACAAGCCTGCCGGCAAGTTCCTGTTTCCACTGATGTGGTGTCGCGAAATCAGGCAACCAGCGCGGCTCAAGGCGCCCATCAATCGAGTTCTGAAGGTAGAACGGTGTCCCACGACCGCCATTCATCCACCTTGTAGAGGTGGCAGGCGAAATCCCTCCGCGCACGTACTCTCTTTCAATCATCGAAGCCTGCGCAATCGCTGCGATGCGACGCCAGTAAGGAGGAACACTCCTGAGATATCCAAGGTGCGCCAATGACCCATCCACGAATATGAATAGATTGGACAACAGAAGTAGGCGGCCATTCTCATCTGCTGGATCATCATCCCTGATCTGGGTAGCGATCGAGACGAGAGATGGCATCAGCTCGGGCCGATCCCTGAGATACCTGATGCCAAGCTCAAACGCTGACGTCTGGGAGATACGGTCCCCACGCGCAGCCGCCCAGGCAATCACGCGCTGCAGCAAGTTGAGATCAAAGTCGTCCGGCAGCGCAGGCGTCAGGCTGGATTGCGATCCTGAGAGGAGCGCCTGACGGAGTCCCTCTTCCGCATTCCACGTCAGCAATGAAGTGACATGATCCCGTGCGGGTCCCTCCGAAAAGGATGTCAGGGTAGTCGCGGCTCCATGGGCACCTATCAGGCGCTCATAGTAGTGCAGTCCTCTCGGTGTGAGAGACTCCTGAGTCGAACTTCCTTCTGCCATCCCCGTGCGTATGTCGAGAACCACCTGCGTTGGTGTGCGCGCGACATCTTCATGGAAAGCCTCGATATCCTCGAGATCAATCGGGCCTTCCGTTAGTAGCGTGCGCCAGCGGTCCAGATCGGCACCTTCAGCACGATTCTCGCTGAACGTTCGCTCAAGCATGGAGCGTCGGGTCGTGTCATCTACTGCCACGTACCACAGGCGTCCCAACGGCACGCGCTGATCGCCTTTCGTCATAACGGGCTCACCCGCCTCGGCATCGAACGCCAATTGCCAGACACCGCCGGTGTTATCTGTCACGTTCTCCGGCGCAGATCCCTCGTGGAAAACCCGACCAACCGCCCGCATGAGCTCGTTCCTCGGGAACGACACATCCACGCCCGCAAAACTCATGGTCGCCACGGTACGGAGGTCATTGCGATTGCGGAATGCGCGATCAAGAGTGAGACGGTCAATGACCGTGTCCGGGAAGTAGCCCAGAAGCTCACGAACGATGGCCTTACGCTCCTCGATTGTCATCGTCCCTCCTCTGATCAAGCTGTTCGGCAAATGCCTCGATGTAGTTTCTGACCTGTTCAACAAGGGCATCAAGTGATGCGGGATCAAACGAGCGCATCTGCTCGATCAACGTGCTCTCCATCCATGCCGAATAACGCCGCAGGGATTCGCCGATGTTGATCAGCGGTAGAGAAATGATGAGCCAGGACATCAACCGATACCGGTTGATGATTGCGTCACGGTCATTGGCCGCATCGAACCTGTGCGACCATCCGTGCATGTGCAACAGCCCCAGAAGCCAATCCGACCGCGCGCGGGCGGTTGCATCATCAATCTCGTCGTTCCATTGGGTCCGTACGCTCTCACGCACTGTCATGAGCAGACTATCAAACCACGGCTGATCAGGCGGAAGCTGCAGCATGTCAGTCATTCTCAGGCGCTCGATGCTTTCCCGGATCGACTTGAGGTGTGCAGTTTCCTGTATTTCACCGTTCTGGATGGGGGCCGCGTTTACGAGGCGAACCAGCTCGTTCAGGCGAAGCGGCATCATCTGAAAGCCCGCGCGCCGGAGTCGTGTCTCGGCTTCAGTGCGTTCCGACGCGCTGATGGCGGTACTACGTTCAAGCATCTCCAGAAGATCAAGCGTGCAGCCAACAGGGATGACCTGGCCATCCGCATTCACGTTGGCGAACTGGTTCAGGGCACGATCATCAACAATGATGAGATCAACCAGCGGCGCGAGCCCGAAGACGCCGGCAGTCGGGTGCTGTGCCACACGTGCCGTTTCTTCATCTTCATCAGCGGCTTCCGGGCCTACCCTGACCTTTCCCGATGCAATGCCCTCAGCGAGCGTCGCCCTTATCGCCTCGATATGTTCGATTGTTTCATTGGCATAGGTTTCATGGCGGATCAGTGCGTCAACGCGTTCCGCATAACCTCTGGGGATGCCAATCCGGAAGCCCGCAACGCCCAGCCTGTCTATGAGACGCAGATGCTGAAGTGTGGATATCGCCAGATCATCAAGCAGTAGCGTGGCACCAGCGCGTATTGAAGGCGTGTGCTCCCACGGAACTTCGTGAAGATCGAGATAGTCTCTTGCCCTTGCGGCCTCTTCGTCTGTCAGTTGTCCCTGTGCCAGAAGCGCAGTGACTACATCGCCGCATGCGCATAGCACGTCACTGAATGCCGAAAGGTCGGCATTTTCCTTCATCAGGGACGCCGGTCTATGTACGGGCCCCGGCCTTATAACAACCTTCTGGATTGCCTCCTGGTCGAGGGTGCGCGCGGTCTCCAGAAGTATCGCCAGCTCTTCTCCAACGTCGTCCGTAAGATTCGAATCCGGACGACCTATGGCATCGACGATGAAGTAAGCGTCCTGTGAAAGCAGGTCCCGCAGTTCGTGGGCACTACTTACCTGCGATGGCTGATGGAATTCGGTTCGCTGACGTTCGCCGATCAGCCAGCGCAGCGTGGAGTGGGGAATGACAATCTGCCGGAACCGCTCAATCACGAGACCGAGTCGGCCAATAAATGACAAAACGAGCAGTGACGATGCTTCAAGGGCTATCGTTGTCTGATCAGGAGCGCTTCGGGCAGCACTCTGAGGGACGATGCCCCCGGGCGCCCGGGCTGGAGCGATGGATGCAGCGGCCCTCCCGCTGAATGTCGGCAGCAGGCCGCGTTTTCGGGGATCACTCTCATGTAGGTTGGCCAGGGCCGGTGTCAGCAACATGCTGATTGTGGTCCGGTTCAGCCTCATTGCTGCAACGAACAGTGGCATCTGGCCCTTCGAAAGCTGATTCCATGTTTCGCTTTCAAAGCGCTCCCATTCCGGGCGCATGTTCATCAGATCGTCGAAGGGCATGCGCTGCAGTGGCGCGCCTTCCTGTCCGTCCGATGCCTCCATCGCCGTTCTCAGCCAGTTATTGACGGCTTCATTGTCCTCCCATCCACCCGAAACTGCGGTGTGGTAGGCGGTCACCAGAACTGAAGCGTCCGATGGGCTCTTCGTGACAGCCTCGTGGACAAGTGCCTGCGTTCTGGGTGAGCCGATGATTGCTCCGATCTGACCCGCCTGCAGAAGATCCGTCGCTGATCGGTCCGCCCTGTCATTCCATACCTTCTCGACCAGGGCCGCCAGTGAACCCCAGTCTCCAGAGGTGATCGCTACATTGATCTGCAGGGCGTGATCATTCGGGCTATTCCGTTTGGCAAGCAACGGCGCCAGCGCGTCCCTGGCACGGATTACCTCACCCAGACGGTACAGTGACCATGCATAGATCTGCCGCAGATTGTCAGACCTATCGAGAAAGTCACCCTTGTCCTCAAGAAAGACGAAGCATCTCCTTGATGATAACGCCGCCCATGCTGTGACCGACGAGAATGACCGTGCCATTTGCGAGTTCCGGCTCTGAAAGGAGGCGTTGAAGGATGTGCTCTGCGCGATCCTCCGGTGCCATCGCAATTCCCCCTAGCCATCTGGATCGCGATGCAGGGTAACCAACGCTCCAGACAGCAACGTTCGGAAGCTCTTCCTCGAGCCAGTAAGGCCAGAATTCAGCATCAGACCCTTCGCCCGAAGTCCACGTACCTTCGAGGTCGCCCTCAAGACCATGGATGAACACCACGTGGGTATCCACATGATCAAATGACCTCTTCAATGGACGTTTGATTTCGACCAAGGGCCGCATCCTCCTCAAGGGAGATACTAGCGAAACGATGCAGTGGTCCGAAAGAAAAAAGGCGTTAAGTGACTGCTGTGAAGAGCTTTTCCATAACTATGTAACCGCCGGTCACGTCGCATCGTCTGCCATCCACTGGAACTTACGGATGAAGGCCTGTTGGAGCCCGGCATCTTTCTGGAGCCGGGCAGCGTATTCCTGACAGTAGGTGTCGATCACCATCTGCAGACCGTCACGGCAGAGTGTCCTGGTCGCCATGTCTATGGTCTGATGCTGCCTTGTCCTGATTTTCCAGCCGCCGGTCGTGCCCGCTTCATGCAGGAGTGAGCACCTGACATGCGTGTAAAACTCAACGGCGAGCCCCTCGTTGAACAATCCGGAAAAAGGAGGCACACCGACGATAGATTCCCTGAAAAGTTTCCCGCTGCCGGAGTACCGGAAATTGGCGTAATCATCTGGCTTGCCATGTTCGTATCTGAAGCCACGTTCGTTGGCCGCAAGAAACTCAATCAATGCGCACTGGATCGAAACGATGGAGAATCCTTCGCCTCTGCCGCGTTCGTTCTGTAGCAGCCTGATGGGTGTCAGATATCGCTCACCTATTCGGCCCTTGAAAAAGTCATCATAGGCACGCTTCCATTCGCCGCCGCTTACCTCAACCTCGTCGCCTCCTATGAAGGCATGCACGCCTTCGACCAGGATGACGAGTCCAACACCACCCATACCGTGAAGCTCGGGATCTCGATCCCGTTCGGCGATGAGGGCACCGCGATCGATGCGCTGCGTCCACTGGCGAGCCCGACCGCGCCGTTCCGCGCTTCGGTCTCGGCCGACGTGCTGTAATCGGGGTCTGCCCGACGAGCTGAAAGGGGTCGGCGCCCGGCGCCGGCCCTTGAACTACTGGATCTTATCGTACGCCGCCGTGAACCCGTTGAGCGACACCGGCACCGTGATGTCGCGCTGCGCCGCGTCCTGCACGGTGATCGACAGGGTGACGCCGCTCTTCAGCGCGGCCAGTAGTTCGGGCGAGACCGCCTGGCCGGCATAGCAGCCGCTGCCGTCGCAGGTCTGCAGTGGCAGATCGCCGAAGCCGGTGCCGTCGATCGCCACCTTTACGCCAGCGGGAAGATAAAGCCCGAACGGCGTCTGGATCATCATCGCCGGGGTCGCCTCTCCTGGCGGGATGCGCACCGAGACCGCCGCAAGCAGCTGGCCGGTATTGCTGACGATCACCCGCTGTTCGACCACGCAGTCGAGCGCGCTCGAACGCGCTTCGCTGGCGCACCGCGCCCCCCAGGGCGCCGGGGGCGGAGCCTGCGGCGCCGCGGCCTCCTGCGCCAAGCTGGGCGTTCCACTGAGCATGGACAACAAAATGGCGCCGGAAAGCGCGGCATATCTTATCGGCTGCGAACGTTGTTGCATGGCGGTAACCCGAATTGTCGAGGCGGCCAAAGTAGTACTGCATCCCATCATGCCGGTCCAGCGTGGCTGCGGATACTTACTGTTGGTCGTCTCTGAGTCGCGATCATGGCTAAGCTGGCCTTCGTGCGACGAAGTTGCCATCATAGAGTAGATATATATTCTGCAACTCATGGTACGCTTTCACACACTTGGTATTTTCTGACTGAAGCAGGTTTGCAACAGTGGTAAACATTCGAATCCGAATATAGCAGAATCAACGGCCTAGCATCGAGTCGAAAACCAGAAAGTACTGGATGTGTGTCGTCCGGCCCTGCTCGTATTCGGTCAGCAATCTGTAACAGCCGGTGCGACATGCGATCGCGAAGGGTTGGAGCGGGCCGAGCATCCGTTCCTCACGTGTTGACGAAAACCCGGAACCTTTGGCCCCCATTGGCCATGGTGGTGGCGCTGTTGCTGTCGCTGCGGCGACGGTTGGTCCCACGGCGCGTGCGTCGGGTCTGGCCGGCCTGCCTGTCGATCGCAGCGTTTACGATCCTCTCCGCCATGGTCGTCGTCGCTCTGCCCACCGAGGCGCAGGCAGCGTGTGTTCCGGGCGCTCCGGGGGTTGTCGATTGTACCGGCAACGTTGCGGGAGGCGTCAGCTTCGACAACCCGCCCGACCCATACACCACCCTCAACGTCAACAACCTCACCGCCAATATCACCCCCGGCTCCGGTATTGCCGGCGTCCGGCTGGTCGGACAGGGCACCGACCAGGGCAGCGCCGGCTGCACCTTCATCGTCGTCGCCTGCGACGGCGACAATGCCGCAAACGGCGGCGGCGCTCCCTCGGTGACGATCGACTTCAACGGCACCGTCGGACCGCACGCGATCACCACGATAGGTGATGGTGCGCATGGCGTGGTCGGTATCAGCTTTGGCGGCGATGGGGGCAATGGCGGCAATGGCGGCGGCGTCGGCGGCAGCGGCGGGCGGGGCGGCGACGGCGCGACCGGCGGCCCGGTAACCATCACCAGCCGGGGCGACATCACCACCAACGACAACAATGCCAATGGCATCCTGGCGCTGAGCGTGGGTGGCAATGGCGGCATCGGCGGCAACTTCACCGGCGGTGTTTCGATCGCCGGCAATGGCGGCAACGCCGCCGGCGGCGGCACCGTTCACGTCACCTCCTACTCGACCATCACCACGTCGGGTTCCAAATCCAACGGCATCGTGGCCCAGAGCACCGGCGGGCATGCCGGCGCCGGTGGTAGCGCCGGGGGCGTCTGGGCCGAATCCGGCGGCGGTGGCCGGGCTGCCCCGGGCGGCGATGTCACCGTCGACAACTTCGGCAACATCTTCACCGATGGCATCGACTCGGTGGGCATCCTCGCGCAGTCGGTCGGCGGCTTCGGTGGCGGTGGCGGTAGCGGCGGCGGCCTCGTGTCGTTCGGCGGCAACGGCGAAAGCGCCGGGCCGGGCGGCACCGTCATCGTCAACAACCAGGGCATCATCGACGCCAAGCAGAACGGCTCGCACGGCATCCTGGCGCAGTCGATCGGCGGCGGCGGCGGCTCGGCCGGATCCTCCGGCGGTTTGATCTCGCTCGGCGCGGGCGGCTCGGTCGGTGGCGCCGGCGGCACCGTCACCGTCACCAACAACGGTGCGGGCAACATCCATACCGCGGGCATCAACGCCAAGGGCATCTACGCCCAGAGCATCGGTGGCGGCGGCGGCGATGGCGGCGACTCGGGTGGGCTGGTTTCCGTCGGCGGCTCGGGCAGCGCGACGAGCGCGGGTGGCAATGTCGGCGTCACCAACTCGCAGGCCATCACCACCAATGGCGAGCGCTCCGATGCCATCTTTGCGCAAAGTGTCGGCGGCGGCGGCGGCAGCGGTGGTGTCTCCGGCGGGCTCGTTTCCATCGGTGGCAAAGGCGGCAGCGGCGGCACCGGCGGCGAGGTCCGCGTCACCAATAGCGGCACGCTCTCGGCGAGCGGCCAGTTCTCGCGCGGCATCTTCGCCCAGTCGGTGGGTGGCGGCGGCGGTGATGGCGGCGCTTCGGGCGGCCTCGTTTCGATCGGCGGCGCGGGCGCGGCGGGCGGCGAAGGCAAGTTCGTCGGCGTTACCAACTCCGGCAATATCACCACCAGTGGCCTCGATGCCGCCGGCATCTTCGCGCAGAGCGTCGGTGGCGGCGGTGGCAATGGCGGCAACACCGTTGCGGTCGGCGCTTTCGTCGCCATGGCGTTCGGCGGCACCGGCGGTCCGGGTGGCCGGGCGGCCAATGTCGACGTCAATCGCGGCCCGTTCAGCGCCTCGACCATTGAGACCAACGGCGATCGCTCTGTCGGCATCCTGGCGCAGAGCGTCGGCGGCGGCGGCGGTAATGGCGGCTTCGCCATAGCCGCCTCGGGTGGGCTTTATGGCAGCGTGTCGCTGGCCTTCGGCGGCTCGGGTGGCTCGGGTGGCGCCGGCGGTGATGTCTTTGTCGGCGCCAACGGGGCGATCATCACCAATGGCTCGTTCTCCTCCGGCATTGTCGCTGAATCGATCGGCGGCGGTGGCGGTCGCGGCGGTTTTGCGATCTCGGCTGCCGTCGGCACCGGCGTCGGCCTCGCCGTCGGCTTCGGCGCCAAGGGCGGCGCCGGCGGCTCGGGCGGCATCGTCGAGGTCAGCAATGCGGCGCGCATCAGCGTCGGTTGCGACGCCTGCACCCAATCCAACGGTATCCTTGCCAGTTCGATCGGCGGCGGTGGCGGCACCGGTGGGTTCTCCGTCGCGGCGGCCGGCGGCATCGTCGGCGGTGTCGGCCTCAGCTTCGGCGGCGATGGCGGTACGGGTAATTTCGCCCAGGGCGTCAAGGTCACCAGCAATGTCGCCGATCCGCTCGGCATTCAGACGCGCGGCAGCTTCTCGAGCGGCATCGTCGCGCAATCGGTCGGCGGCGGCGGCGGCAATGCCGGCTTTGCCGCCAGCGCCACCTTCTCGATGCAGGGCGCCAACGCCAATATGAGCTTCGGCGGCACCGGCGGCGACGGGTCGCGCGGCGGCGTGGTCGAGGTCGGCAATACCGGCACGATCGGCACCACCGGCGCCTTCTCGCACGGCATCTTTGCGCAAAGCGTCGGCGGCGGCGGTGGCACCGGCGGCTTTGCCGGGTCGCTCGCCTTCTCGCTCAGCGGCGCTGCCGCGGCAGCTTCATTCGGTGGTGCTGGCGGCACCGGCAGCGATGGCCAGGATGTAACGGTGCGCCATACCGGTAACATCCTCACCACCGGCAATCAGTCGGTCGGCATTCTGGCGCAGTCGGTTGGTGGCGGCGGCGGCACCGGCGGCTTCTCGATCAGCGCTGCGGGCTCCATCAAGACCATTGCCGCCGCGTCCTCCATGGGCGGCAGCGGCGGCGATGGCGGCATCAGCGGCAAAGTCAGCGTCGTCGATATCAACGGCAGCATCACCACGCGGGGCGAGCAGTCACACGGCATCCTGGCGCAGAGCGTCGCGGGTGGTGGCGGTACCGGCGGCTTCTCCATTGCTGCGGCGTTCTCGCTCGAGAGCGATGCCTATGGCAATTCGGTCGGCGGCACCGGCGGCACGGCCAAGAACGCCGGCGAAGTCGTCGTCGTCAGCAATGCAGTAATCGACACTGGCGGCGCCGAAGGTAAGGGGCTCAACTCGCACGGCATCCTCGCCCAGTCGATCGGTGGCGGTGGCGGCACGGCAGGTTTCTCCGGCACGGCGGTGTTCTCGCTCAAGGGCGATGCCGCTGCCAACTCGACCGGCGGCAAGGGCAGCCTCGGCGGCACCGGCGGCAACGTCACCGTCACCTCGAACGGCGCCATCACCACGCGCGCCGACAAGTCGATCGGCATCTTCGCCCAGTCCGTGGGCGGTGGCGGCGGCGCCGGTGGGTTCTCGGTGGCCGCGGGGGTTTCGGTCGAAGGCGATGGCTCGGCGGACTCGACCGGCGGCAAGGGCGGCGCGGCGGGCGGGGCCGGCGAGGTTCGCGTTGCGGTCAACGCCGATATCGATACGCACGGCGCGCTGTCGCATGGCGTGCTGGCGCAGTCGGTGGGCGGCGGCGGCGGCTTCGGCGGCTTCTCGATCGGCGCCGGCTTCTCGATGAAGGCCGACAGCAAGGTCGATAGCGTCGGTGGCGATGGCAGCGGCGGCGGCGCCGGCAACTATGTCGAAGTGATTATCGGCAATTCGGGCGCACTGGGAGTGCCGCACATTCATACCCGCGGCGAAGGCTCGGTCGGCGTCCTGGCCCAGTCGATCGGCGGCGGTGGGGGCATCGGCGGTTTTGCCGGTGGGCTGAGCCTCGCGATCGACGGCTCGGCCGAAAACGATGTCGGCGGCGGCGGTGGCGGCGTGGCGTCGATCGGCGGCCAGGTAAAGGTCGACAATTACGGCACCATCACCACCGAGGGCAACAATGCCGCCGGTATCCTGGCGCAAAGCGTCGGCGGCGGTGGCGGCAGCGGAGGCTTCTCGATCGCGGCAACGCTCGAATCCGACGGCGATGGCGCCAAGAACTCCGTCGGCGGCGATGCCGGCGGTGGTGGCGCCGGCGGCCAGGTCGACGTGCTCAACGCCGGGGTCATCGAAACCAGCGGCGATTTCTCGCATGGCATCATTGCGCAGTCGATCGGCGGCGGTGGCGGTACCGGCGGCTTTTCGATCGCCGGCACGCTGAGCGATGGCGGCACCGGCGCCACCGGCAGCGTCGGCGGCAGCGGTGGCGAAGGCGGTGCCGGCGGGCAGGTGACAGTCGTCAACACCGGCACCATCAACGTCACCGGCCAGAACTCGGTCGGCGTGTTCGCGCAATCGGTCGGCGGTGGTGGTGGCTCGGGCGGCTTTGCCGGCGCCATCGCGCTGGGCGGCGGCGGGGTCGACAACGTCGTCGGCGGTTCGGGCAGCAAGGGCGGCAATGGCGGCGACGTCACCGTTACCAGCACCGGCTCCATCCATACCGCCATGGCCAACTCGTCCGGCGTCCTGGCGCAGTCGATCGGCGGCGGTGGCGGCTGGGGCGGCTTCTCGCTCGGCATCGGCGATGGTGGCGACGGCTCCAGCGGCATCAAGGTCGGCCTCGGCGCCGGCTGCCCGGAGCCGCCCGATACCTGCGACCTCATTTCGCTCATTCCCATCGATGGCAGCAAGGGCAAGGTCACCGTCACCATCAATGGCGAAACCAACATCACCGAGGGCGAACTGTCCTTCGGCATGGTGGCTCAGTCGATCGCCGGCGGCGGCGGCGTGGCAGCGACGGTGATCCTCGACGAGCTGCTGTTCTCGGGCAGCGATGTCGAAATCATCAACGGCGGCAACGGCTCGCTCAACGGCGATGCCCTGCTGCAGCAGACCAACTACAATACGCTCGCCACCATCCAGAACGGCCTGGGCTCGATCGGCCTGATCTCGCAGTCGATCGGCGGCGGCGGCGGCGTCAATGGCTTCGTCGCCGATGCGCTGGTCCTCAATCCGGCGCTGCCTCCCCAGGACAGCTTCCTCATCCGCGTCGGCGGTTACTCGGCGGGCGTCGGGTTCAACCGCACCGGCAGCGGCGGCGGCTTCGACATGACCGCCGAGGGCACCGTCACCACCACCAACCACAACGCCATCGGCATCGTCGCCCAATCCATCGGCGGTGGCGGCGGTGTCGGCAACGTCACGGTCGGCACGGTGACCAATAGCGCCGAGGCACTCGACATCGTGCTCGGCGGCAGCCAGCTCAGCGACGGCACCTTCTTCGGCAATGGCGGCCCGGCGTCCACCGTGACGGCCGAGGCGCAACTCACCACCAACGGCGCGCTGAGCCACGGCCTCGTGGCGCAGTCGATCGGCGGCGGCGGCGGTATCGCCAACGTCGTGTTCGTTGACGGCGTCACCATCGCCGGGGGCACCACCATCACCATCGGCAGCGGTATCGGCGGCGTGGGCGGCGAGGGCGGTGCGCTCACCGCCACGGCCACCGGCGTCACCACCACCGGCGCCGGCGCCTTCGGCATCGTTGCGCAGTCGATCGGTGGCGGCGGCGGCCTCACCGGCGTCTATAGCGGCGGCACGGTGCTCGGCCAGGACGGCTTCTCGCTGACCCCCATCACCATTGCCGCGGGTGGTGGTGGTGGCGGCAGCGGCGCCGCCGTGATCGTCAATTCCAATGGCGATGTCCGCACCGCCGGGTTCGGCGCGCACGGTATCGTGGCGCAGTCGATCGGCGGCGGCGGCGGTATCGTCGGCAACGGCATGTTCGGCACAACGCTGCTCGCCGCCGGCGACGGACCGTTTGCCGGCAGCGTCGGCGGGCTCGGCAACGCTTCGACGGTCACCGTCACCCAGACCGGTAACGTCGTCGTCGCCGGCGCCAGCAGCGTCGGTATCTTCGGCCAGAGCGCCGCGGGCGCCGGTGGCACGGACGGCAACGTCATCCTCAGCGTCGATCAAGCAGCGCCCACCGGCAATGGTGTCGGGCTGATCTGGGCCGCGCACGGTTCGGGCGCGGCTGTAGAGATCGCCGATGGCCTCAACAACGCGCTGACCAGCAACGGCACGCTCTATGCCCAGAGCAGCCTCCTGGGCTCCGGCCTGCCACTGCTCAACGGCATGGCGATCCTCGGTGGCGACGGCAATGATGCGGTCACCAACCTGGCGCGCCTGCCTGCCGGCGCCAATGACAACCACCTCGTCGGCGGCACCCGCACCAGCAACATCATCGGCAATGTCGATCTCGGCGGCGGCAACAACAGCCTCACCAACCAGAGTGGCGGCCTGTTCATCACCGATGCCAGCATCATCCTCGGCGCCGGCAACCTGTTCAGCAACCAGGGCCTGCTGTCGCCCGGCGATCGCGCCCGGGTCAACGAAACCGATGTCACCGGCGATTTCGACCAGACGGCCACCGGCGCCTATTACATCGATATCGACCTCAACGCGCAGAACACCCCGGCGCTGGTCACCGACCTGATGGATATGACCGGCGCCGCCGCCTTCGCCGGCGAGGGGCCGCTGCTGCTGCTGTCGATCAACAAGGCCTTCTCCAATGCCGGCTATGTTATCGCCCATGCCGATGGCGGCATGACCGACAACGGCTTCACCCCGACCCTGACGCCGCCGGCCGTCGGCTTCATCTTCAGCGCCGAAGTGCAGGGCGCCGACCTGGTGCTCTTGGCCGAAAAGCCGCCCATCCTCGATCTGCTGCAGGATCCGGCCTCCGGCACCACCGATCCGAACGTCTGGCGGATGGGCGAGGGGCTCGACAATATCGAACAGGCGATCGGCATCGACGATCCGTTCAACTACCTGATCAACCTGCTTCGCCTGCAGCCCGATGCCGAAGCGCTCGGCGACGCGGTCACCACGCTGACACCGCACCAGGCCGCCCATATCTTCGAGCTGGCCGATCGTCGCGCCACCGAATTCCTCGATCGCACCATCTCTGGCTGCGAGGACAGTTTTTCCACCCGCGACGCCGACAAACTGGTGTGCCTGTGGGGGACAGCATCCGGGGGTCAGTACAATCGTGGCGTCGTCAACGACAGTCCGACCTCCGAGGATCAGTGGGCATCGCTGACCGCCGGTGGCGATATTGCCGTCAACGACAACTTCAATGTCGGCTTCGGCGTCGGCCTCGATCACGTCACCTCGGCCCAGGAGCGGAACGGGCTGGCATTGTCGCGCCTGGAAGGGCAGATCTACCAGGCGAGCGTCTCGGCCGAATACCGCAATGGCGGGTTCGGCGTCGGCCTCGTCGCCGCCGGCTCGCTCGGCAGTGTCGAGACTTCCCGCCATGTCCAGGTCGATGGCTTCGAGCAGACCTATTCGAGCTTCGATGGTATCGCCACCGGCGTCGCCGAGGTTGGCGAGCTGCCGGCCTTCTCGGACAAAACCATCGCGTTCGAGGGCATCGACGGCTATGCGGTGTCGGATGCGCAGATCTACGCGTTCAACCCGCGCCTGCGCCTCAGCTACGCCACGCCGGAGACCACCAGCGGGGCCCAGGCGATCGGCATGCTCGATATCGATGGCCACCTGCTGCATACGCCCGAGCGCACCGAGACCGGCGTGGGCCTCGCCAATCTTACCTATCCCGAGATGACCCAGGCCTTCGTCACGCTGACGCCGGGGGCCGAACTGCGGCTCACCAGCGAACTCGACAACGGCTTCGTGGTCACCGGTTTCATCCGCGGCGGCTTGCAGTGGTCGCCGATGCAGAACCAGTGGGTCGCCGAGACGCAGTTCGAAGCAGCGCCTGAGGGGCTGCCGCCAATCGAGATCATCGAGCCGTTCGACGAACTGCGCGCCAAGCTCGATGTCGGCATGATGATGACCTGCCCGACCTCAGGCATGCGGATGACCGTGAACTATTCCGGCGTCTACGGTGCGACGACCATGGAGCACGAGATCAAGGGCGGCCTCGCCATCCCGATCGGCGGGCCGGCGGGCGGCGCTTGCTAGCTGCAGGCGTACGTCCAGGCGATACAGGGCCTTGCCGAAGCCCTGGCTGATCCCGAGGGTGGCGTGACCTGTGATCGTCGTGTGCATAGAACGGTGGAATACGGGGCCCATCGCTGTGGAAGGTGCAATTGCACCGATTTCGGCAAGCATCGCTTCACCGGAATCGCGGCGCCTGCCAGGCATGACAAATCGCGCCAAAGGCTGGCTGACCGCGGCCGGATGTTCTGCCGTTACCTGGGCCGTGATCATCGGCGCCGTAGTCGTCGTGGCCGTACCGGGTGGAACGGCGTGAGCCGCGCGCGCCTCTCCGAAGAGCCGGGGCGTCGCCGCGCGGTGTCGCGACTGGATGTGTTCACTTCGAGCGCTTCGGCGCAGCAGCCGAGCCCGTTCCTGCTGATGCCGTTCGGCTCGGTCGGCCGGCTGCCGGCCCATCCGGGCGCCGATCGCTGGCGCTACCTCGCAACCATTCGCCCCAACATCGATCCCGGCGTCACCGTGTCCAGCGCTGCGCTGGAAGAGCTGTCGCAGCAGGGCTTTCACATCACCTGGCGGCCGCCGCTCTGACGGGGGGTGGTTGTCTTCGTCCCGCAATGGAGCTTCGGGCGCGAGGGCGACGCTGTGTCGGGCCGGATGCATCGCGGGGGGAGGGGAGCAGATGGTGCGCTCTAGCCTGCCGGATGCAGCAGCCGTCCCGCGCTCTCGATGTGCTCCCGCAACAGCCCCACGGCCTTGTCCACATCCCGCTTCCGGCAGGCATCGAGGATCAGCTTGTGCTCGCGATGGGCGTCGGCGCGGCCGTTGGTGGCCATCACCTGCATGCGGATATAGCGGCCGATGGTCTCGTGGGTGCGGCGCAACAGCTTCAGCATGCCCGGCCGTCCGGCCGGGGCGTAGAGCACCTCGTGCAGCCGCCAGTTGGCGTCGCCCCAGCCGTCGAGGCTGATATCGGCCATCTCCGAAATGATCGATGTGGCCTTGTTGAGGTCGGCTTCGGTCATTTCGGGAATGGCGAGGGCGATGAGATGCGGCTCCACCAAAAGACGCAGCTCGAACAGTTCGGCGATCTCGTCGCGTGAGATCGGCGAGACCTGGGCGCCCTTCTGCGGCGTCAGCACCACCAGCCCTTCGGCCTCCAGCTGGCCGAGCGCCTCACGCACCGGGCTGCGGCTGACCCCGAGCTCGGCGGCAATCTGCTCCTGCTGCAGCTTGATCCCTTGCGGGTAGTGGCCAGTCAGGATGCGCCGCCGCAACTCCTGTGCCACCTGGATGCTGATGGTCGTCTTGTCGAGCAGACCCATGGGCATGTCCCGTCTCCGCACTCGGTGGGCGCAACTCGCTGTTATAGGGGCCTGCCACGCCTTGCAACGCCGAAATGCGGAATGTATACATTCGACACGGAGATTGAAACCCGAGGCGAGAGATGACCTGGAGCGGCGTATTTCCTGCGGCCACCACCAAGATGACGGCGAGCGGCGCGCTTGACCTCAAGGCGATGCAGGCGAGCATCGAGCGGCTGGTGAAAGGCGGCGTCAGCGGCGTCATCGTGCTGCCGATGCTGGGCGAGAACGCCGCGCTGACCCAGGCCGAAAAAGACCAGGTGGTGCCGGCGGCGAAGGAGGCAGTGGCCGGGCGGGTGCCGCTGCTTTCGGGGCTGGCCGAGCTTTCCACCGACGACGCCATTGCCGCGGCCAAGAACTATCGCAAGCTCGGCGCCGAAGGGCTGATGGTGTTTCCCAGCCTCGCCTACCGCACCGACCGGCGCGAGACCATCGCCTGGTACAAGGCCGTGGCGACCGGCGGGCTGCCGATCATGATCTACAACAACCCGATCGCCTATAAGGTCGATGTCGACGTGCCGACGCTCGAAGGCCTGGCCGGGGTGCCGGAGATCGTCGCGGTGAAGGAGGAGACCGGCGATATCCGCCGCGTCACCGACCTCTACAACGCCTTCGGCGATCGCTTCGACATCTTCTGCGGCGTCGACGACCTGATCCTCGAAAGCCTGGCGCTGGGCGTTGTCGGCTGGGTATCGGGCATGACCAATGCCTGGCCGGACGAATGCGTGCGGCTGTTCAACACGGCCAAGGCCGGCGACTTCGAGGCGGCGCTGCCGCTCTACCGCCTGATGACCCCGGCCTTCCACCTCGATACCGACGTGAAGCTGGTGCAGTACATCAAGCTCGCCGAGCACCTTGTCTACGGCGCGCCCGAGCACATCCGCCCGCCGCGCCTGCCGCTGGAAGGCGAGGAGCGGGCGCGGGTCGAGGCGGTGATCAGGAAGACGATTGCGGGGTTGAAGGGGGCCTAGGTCTCTTCCCGGCTCGCATTTGAGGCCGGCTGTACCAGGTTGGCCATGAGGCGGAAGGCGCCGGGAACCAGTTTATCGAGTTGGTGATGCAGGACGAGACTGGTGTGAGTATGTCGCCCAGCCCCGATTTCTGCCGAGATCAGCGCCCCGTGCAGCGGGGCTTCGCCGACGTCGTTCATGGCGAGGAGCGCCTGGTAGGCCGGGTCCCATTCGGCGGCGAAATAGAGGCCTCGCTCCTTGTCCCAACCGCTCCAATCGTCTGCGCCGATGATGTTGGGCTGTAACAGAAGGGGCGAATTGGCGAGCAGAGTGCTCACTTCCGCCGCCGGGTCGGTCACGCGCCAGCGCAGCGATGGCGAGCCGATCCTGACTGGCCTCGGTGGCGTGGCCTGGGGGTCCCAACCGTCCGAGGGCCGATGATAGAGCGTGAGCAGGTGGCCGCCAGACGCCACCCAGGCGTGGAGCTTTTTCAGGTGCTGGCGCAAAGCAGGGCGCTGGCCGAAGGCGAAGGTGCCGATGACGATGGAGGTGAAGCGCGACAGGTCTCCGGCCAAGGCAGCATCATCAAGCTCGGTAACGTCGAGCCCGATCGCTTTGAGCCAGTAGCCTACGCGGTCGCTGCCGCCTCCGACATAGCCGATACTGGTGTTGGCGGGCAGTTCCAGATCGAGGGCAAGCACGTTCAGCGCCAGCGGCGAGACGAAATGGGTGCGGCCGATATGGGGATAGGCGATCGCCTGGTCGGAAAAGGCAGGGTGACCGTCGACGAGCACGGGAAGGTGGTATCGCCCGGGCTGCAGATCGGCCGGGGGCGTGACGGCAAAACCGCTGCTCGTACGATCCACTCGCCAACCGGTCGGGCTCTGCAACGCCAGCGATGTCGCTGACGCGATACCGGCAAGCTTGATTTCGATCGCGCCCGCCACGGGGGAAGCGCGGTTCACTATCACGGTAGATGGCTGCAACAGGCAGGTGTGGCTTGGTGCGATGGTCAGGGGCTCTTCCAGGTCGAGCATGGTCGTCGCGGCGCGGCCCTCGATCGTCGCCGCGATGGCGATGCGCACCTGACCATTGCCGCCCAGGCTGGCAAAGCCAGGCAGGAACTGGTCGGACAGCGGAGCTGTCGGTGTGGTCGCCAACGCAAACGTCAGCGAGGCGCCGTGCTTGTCGGGCGCTCCGATGCCGATGCCGTCACCCGCTGTCGCTGTGGCTGTCACGGGTATCGTGTCGCCCTCGAGCTGGACGCGCAGCACGGCGCTGTCACCTGCATGCAGGCGATGCGGCTCGGCCCAGGCGATCGGGTTGATGCCCTCTGCCAGGAGCAACGCGGCGTCGATTTCGAGCAGCTTGCGTTCCAGCCGGTGGCCATGTGTACGCAATGGTTCATCGCCTGCCGACGTCCGTGCCGTCTCGATGGCCCGGGCGGCCGCAACAAGAGCGGTGCTGATCAGAGGGCGATCCGGAAAGGCCCGCATGGCGCTGGCGATCTGGTCCTGGGCAGCGTGCAATGCAACGGCCGCACGCTCGGGCATCAGTCGCGCCAGATCGGCCAGCGTTGCCGGCAGGTTGGCGCGGATATCGGTTTCCGACCCGGCCGGACCATGGCGCAGGTGCAACGGCCATCGCGTGGTTGGGTCCATGGTCCAGCGGCCCATGCCCTGCGTCGCGTGATAGGCACGCGACCATTCGCCGATGGCGGAAAAACTCGCACCCGTCACGGTGTCCCGCCCGGGTGCCCGCACCTCGACGGTGGCATCGGGAGGCGGCACTTCATCGTCATAGGTGTCGCCGCCACCCGACCAGGCGGGCAGGTAGTACTTGGCGACAGACCAGGGCAGCAGGCCGGGCGTACTGAACGTGGCGTCGGCCGCCAGCGCCAGCGCGGCTTCCGCCGCTTCGGTCATGGCACGGTGGTGGCCATGCTGGCCGGGCACATCGAGAAAGGTCGGGATCACAATATCGGGCCGGTATTGCCGATAGGCGGCGGCCAGCCGCGCGATGGTCCTGTCTCGGCCCCAGCGCGCCAGGGTATCGGCCCCGTTCTTGGAGAAGCCAAAGTCGTGAACGCTGTCGTCCGGGCCGAAACCCAGCCAGGCGACGTCGGCGTCGAGAGTGCGGGCCGCCTCTTCCATCTCGCGACTGCGCAGCACGCCGAGCGCGCCGCCGCGCTCGGCGCCGAGGCTGTTCTGGCCGCCTTCGCCGCGGGTCGAGCAGGCAATGACCACCCGCATGCCGAGCCCGAAGCGCAGTGCCGCCAGCATGCCCGAATGCTCGTCATCGGGGTGGGCGCCGGTGTTCATCACCGTCAGCGTCGAGGTGAGCCGGGACAGGGCCCGATAGAGCTCGACCAGCAGGGGGCGCGATTTCTGGCGGGCGAGACGCTCGCGGGCAGTCAACATGGCAGGCTCCTACTCGGCGGCGGCCAGCGAACCCAGGTGCAGGCGCGGCGTGATCGTTTCCAGCAGCGGCAGCGCGGCAGCGCCCAGCGCGGCCGTCAGTTGTCCGGTCTGCCCGCGAATGACCCGGGGCGAGGTGCGGGTCCGGCGCGTTGCCACCGACACCGGCAGCGGTTCCAGCGCCGCAATCAATGCATCGATGATGGAATCGGGCAGCGCTCCGCCAAATATGATGGTTTCGGGGTCGAGCAGGTTCTCGAGCGTCGCGACCGTCGGCGCCAGGTAGTCCGCGGCCTCCGCGATCCAGGCGGCCAGTACGGCATTGCCCTGTTCATGCAGGCGCTGCAGATCCTCGATCGTTGCACCATGCAGGCCCGCGGCGTTGAGGCGCTCCCTGAGCGCGTAAAGCGAGGCGAAGCGCTCGAGTGCGCCATCGGCGCCGTAAAGCGCCGGTCGATTGCGCGGGGTCACGCCCAGATGCCCGATCTCGCCGGCATTGCCACAGGCGCCGCGCAGCGGGCGACCTTCATGAATAAGGCCCAGGCCCAGCCCGACGCCGAAATACACAAAGCAGAAACTGGCATGGTCGCGCCCGGCGCCGTAGAGGCGTTCGCCCACTGCGGCTGCCGTCGCGTCGTTCTCGATGACCACGGCCTCGCCAATGGCCTTGCTGGCCAGCGCGCCGACATCGACGCCGGTCCAGCCCGGCAGTGTCGCCGGCCCTACCGAACTCATGCCCTCGACCTCGAACGGCCCGGGCATGACGACACCGACCCCGAGAAGCCGAACCGGCTCCCGTTTCACGCTGCTGCAGATGCTGCGCACCGTCCGCTTGAGCTCGGGCAGGACATGGGCCGGGTCGGTGGCGGTGATCGGACGGATCGACTGGCCTCGAACCTGTCCCGATAGGTCGATCAGCACCGCCACGATGTGGTCGGTAGCGATCTCCACTCCAACCGTCATCGGGCCGTCGGGATTGATGGCAAACTGCAGTGGTGGCTGGCCGCGGCCCGAGCGCAGGCGGCCGAGCTCGACCAGCATCTGTTCGCCAACCAGTTCGTCGACAATATTGGTCACGGCCTGTGCGGTCAGTTGTGCGCGGCGAGCGATTTCGGTGCGGCCCAGCGGTCCATGGGCGCGGACCATATCGAGCACGACGCGCCGGTTGTGGCTGCGATTGCGGCCGGGATTGCTGCCGATCGGCAGCCCGACAGACACCGGCCTCTTCGGATTCTTGCTCATCTGGCGCTCCTCAGCGGAGGCTATTTTGCAGCTCATAATAACTCAAGTAGATTATTGTATTGACAAGTTTGGCGGGGTCGGCTGACCTGTGAACCTTGGGGCGGGCCGCTGCGGCCCGGCCTCTCACGCAGGGGATTATTGTCCGCCGGTCATCTGTTCAGGCTGGGCGCGGACCACAAGGAGGTTCAAATGCGGAAACGCTTTACGCTCGCTAGCCTGGTCGCCGGAATCAGCTTGATGGCGCTGAGTTCGGCCCAGGCGGTGGAGATCGAATATTGGCAGTATGTGTTCGAGACCCGTGTTGCCGCGATGGACCAGCTCATCGCCAATTTCGAGGCAGCCAATCCCGATATCACGGTCAAGCAGGTGACCTTCCCCTATGCCGACTACCAGACCAAGGTGATAGCGGCTCAGGCGGCCGGCAATGGCCCGGATGTGCTGCAGTTCTTCTACGGCTGGCTCGACAAGTTCCAGAAGGGCGGCGTCCTGCAGCCGCTCGATCCGGCAGTGTTCCCGACCGCAGCGATCGAAAGCGATTTCTTCCCGATCGTGTCGGCCATCAAGCGCGACGGCGCCTATTACGGACTGCCGACCGCCGTGCGTTCCCTGGCGCTCTTCTACAACAAGAAGCTGCTGGCCGAGGCTGGCGTCACGCCGCCGGCTACGCTCGATGAACTGGTCGATGCGGCCAAGAAGACCACCAAGACCGATGGCGGCGGCAACATCACATCGGAGGGCCTGACGGTCGATTTCGCCGGGCAGGATCATCAGTGGTGGCGCGAAGTGCTGGTGCGCCAGATGGGCGGCGAACCCTATGACGCCGAAGGCAACGTCGCCTATGACAGTGATGCGGGTCTCGCCGCATTGAAGTTCTACACCGACTTGCAGACGACCCATAAGGTCGGGATGGTCGGCTTCATGGATGAAGGCCAGGCCGCATTCAAAGCCGGGCTGGCGGCCATGACCATTGACGGCACGTTCCGCCTGGGGTCCTTCGGGGCCATTACGGACTTCGAATGGGGTGTGGTCGAACTGCCGGCCAATGCCGATGGCGTGCGCTCCAATTATGCCAGCTACTTTGCCAATGGCATCGGCGCGGGCGCTGCGGGCGAAGAGAAGGCTGCCGCCGAAAAGTTCCTGGCCTACATTTCCTCCGCCGAAGCCATGGAAGTCTGGCTCGACGTGGTGGGCGAACTTCCGGCGCGCCGCGCCGCCGCCCTGACCGACGCCAATCTGGCCGACCCGATCTATGCGCCGTTCCTCAAGGGCCTCGAGTATGCCCACACGACCACTTTCGTGGACGAGGCCGGCCAGCGCCAGGGCGCGATCGACATGGTCAACCGCGTATTGCTGGAAAACCAGGACCCCAAGGCGTCGCTGGACCAGGCCGCTGCAGCCGAGCAGGCGATTATCGATGCGGCGAAGATGTAATCGGTGACCTCTGTCCCGGACAATGATGCAGCCGGTGCGACCCGCAAGGGCCGCACCGGCTTTGTTCTGACGCAAGGCGGCCGCAAGGTCTTGTGGGCGTGGAGCTTTCTGGCGCTGCCGATCGTCTTTTATTGCTGGATCCGCTTCTATCCGACGTTTTCCGCTTTCTGGCTGTCGTTCACCGACTGGGACCTGCTGCGCCCCGCCAATTTCGTCGGGCTTGAAAACTACCAGAGGCTGTTTGCCGACCCGGTGTTCTGGAAGACGTTCAACAACACCTTCGCCTATCTCATTATCGGCATGCCCATCAGCCTGGTGCTGTCGTTCGTCATCGCCTATTTCCTCGATCGCGTCCGGTTCGGGCACAGCTTCCTGCGAGCCCTCTACTTCATACCTTTCCTCACCACGGCGGCGGCGCTGGCCTGGGTCTGGCGCTGGTTCTACCAGCCCATCCCGATCGGCGTGATCAACGGTATCCTGTCGGGCCTGCACCTTCCGGCCCAGCCGTTTCTGCGCTCGCCCGCCCAGGCACTGCCATCGATCATGGTCACCGCCATCTGGGCCGGCCTGGGGTTCCAGATCATCATTTTCATCGCCGGCCTTCGGGCGATCCCGCAGACCTATTATGAGGCCGCGCGGATCGACGGGCTGAGCGAGTGGGCCATCCTGCGCAAGATCACCCTGCCGCTGCTGAAGCCGACGACGATCTTCCTGACGGTGTTCTCCTCGATCGGCTTTCTGCGCATCTTCGACCAGGTCTACAACATGACCACCAACGATCCGGGTGGTCCGCTCGGCTCCACCAAGCCGTTGGTGCTGATGATCTATCAGACGGCGTTTTCGTCGTTCGACATGGGTTACGCCGCTGCGCAGACGGTGGTGCTGTTCATCATCCTGCTGGCGATTTCACTGCTGCAGCTCTACCTGCTCCGGAGCCGCTGATGAGCGACCTGACCACGACGCCCCCACTCAAGTTCGCCAAGCTGCGCCCACGGGTGGTGATCACCTGGACGGTGCTGCTGATCGGCGGCCTGATCATGGTCACGCCGCTGCTCTACATGTTCTCGACCTCGCTCAAGAGCGCGGGGCAGGTCTTCGATCTGCGGCTGATCCCTGTCGCGCCAACCTTCGACAATTACGTGAAGGTGCTCGCCAATGGCGACTTCATGCGGTGGTTCGTCAACTCGACGGTGATCGCCTCCATCGTGACCCTGTCGAACTGCTTTTTCGACAGCCTGGTCGGCTATACGCTCGCCAAGTTCCGCTTCCGCGGTCGCCAGCTGGTGTTCATCGCGATCCTCTCGACGCTGATGATCCCGACCGAAATGCTGGTGATCCCCTGGTACCTGATGTCGAGCCAGCTCGGGTGGCTCGACAGCTACTGGGGCATCATGTTCCCGGGTCTGATGACGGCCTTCGGGACGTTCCTGATGCGGCAGTTCTTCGCCGGCGTGCCCGACGATTTCCTCGAGGCGGCGCGTATCGACGGGCTCAACGAATTCGAGATCTGGTGGAAGGTGGCGATGCCGCTGGTCACGCCGGCCGTCGCGGCACTGGCGATCTTCACTTTCCTCGGCAACTGGACGGCGTTCTTCTGGCCGCTTATCGTCACCACCAGTCGCGAACTCTATACCCTGCCGATCGGCATTTCGAGTTTCTCGGACGCGCAGGACACCAAGTGGGAGATGATCATGACCGGGGCGGCCCTGGCCACGATCCCGACCCTGCTGGTGTTTCTGCTGTTGCAGCGCTTCATCGTCCGCGGCGTCATGCTGGCCGGACTCAAGGGCTGAGCATGTCCGATCCGCGCCAGTACGACGCCAGCGTGTTTCCCGATCCGGTGTACAAGGAAACCGTGCTGCGGCCGCTGTTCGACGGCGCCAGGACGCACCATGTCGAGGCATTCGAGGCCATCGACAAGGCACATCTGATAATGCTGGTAGAGACCGGCATTCTCGATGCAGGCCAGGGCAGGGACATAGCGCGGGCATTGCAGGCCATCACCGCGGAGGTCGACCCCGGAGCGCTGGTCTATACCGGCGAGGTCGAGGACTACTTCTTCCTGATCGAGAGCGAACTCAAAGCCCGCCTCGGCCCCGACCTGGCCGGACGCCTGCACACGGCACGGTCGCGCAACGATATCGACCACACGCTGTTCAAGCTGGGCCTCAAGGCAAGGCTCGATCTGCTGCTGGCCAAGGCGCTGACGCTTTATGACGTGCTCATCGAGACGGCGGAACGCGAGAAGTCGACGCTGATTGTCGCCTATACCCACGGCCAGCCGGCCCAGCCGAGCACGTTCGGCCATTATCTGGGCGCCATGATCGAGGTGCTGGGGCGCGACATCGATCGGCTGCACGAGGCCTATGGCATCGTCGATCAATCGCCGATGGGCGCGGCGGCGATCACCACCTCGGGTTTTCCGATCGATCGGTCGCGGGTGGCGCATCTGCTCGGCTTCGCCGCGCCGCTGCAGAACTCCTATAGCTGCATCGCGGCGGTCGATTACATCACCGCCACCTATGGCGCCATCGAACTGCTGTTCCTGCATCTGGGGCGACCGATCCAGGACCTCCAGGTATGGAGCAGTTTCGAGGTCGGACAACTCTATGTCCCCAATGCGCTGGTGCAGATCTCGTCGATCATGCCGCAGAAGCGCAATCCGGTGCCGATCGAGCATTTGCGGCTGCTGTCGAGCCAGACCTTCGGTCGCGCCCGGGCGATGCTCGACGTGATGCACAATACGCCGTTCACCGACATGAACGACAGCGAGGGTGAGACGCAGGCGATGGGCTACCAGGCCTTTGACAGCGCCTATCGCGTGCTGGATCTGTTGGCGGCGCTGATGGGCCAGGTGCGCATCGATCCGGTGCGCGTCGCCACCAATATCCGGCGGTCCTGCATCACCATCACGGAACTGGCAGACAGCCTCGTGCGCCAGGAGGGCCTGTCGTTCCGCCAGGGCCACCACATCGCAGCCGCCGTGGCGCGCGCAGTGGTCGCCGCCGACGGCGACCTGCCGGTTGATGGCTATGCACCATTCGTCGCCGCCTTCGAGACGGCAGTCGGGCGCAGGTCGGCGATCGATGCAGCCGGATTCGCCCAGCTGGTGTCGCCCGAGCATTTCATTGCGGTGCGGACCCGATTTGGCGGCCCCGGTGCGGAGCCGATGGCGATTGCGCTAGCGAGCTATCGCGCCCGGTCGGCAGCGTTCGCCGAAATGGCCGGAGCGAGCGCGGCCAGGCAGGCGCAGGCCAGAGCCGAACGCAATTCGAGGTTTGACGCATTGATGGGAGCGGCCTGATGGCAATGATCGAACTGCAGGGCCTCGTCAAAGCCTACAACAAGACGCGTGCCGTGCATGGCATCGACCTGACGATCAATGACGGGGAGTTCGTGGTGCTGGTCGGCCCGTCCGGCTGCGGCAAATCCACGACCTTGCGGATGATTGCCGGGCTGGAAGACATCACTGCGGGAACGCTCAGCATTGCCGGCGAGGTGGTCAACGAGAAGGCTCCCAAGCAGCGCAACATCGCCATGGTGTTCCAGAATTACGCGATCTATCCGCATGTGAGCGTGGGCCAGAATATCGGCTTCGGGCTCTATACCTCCAAGCTCGGCGCAGCGGAAAAAGCCCGGCGCATCCTGGAAACGGCCAAGATACTCGGACTGGAAGACCTGCTCGACAGGCGGCCGTCGGAGTTGTCGGGCGGGCAGCGGCAGCGTGTCGCGATCGGCCGGGCGATGGTGCGTGATCCGGTGGCGTTCCTGTTCGACGAGCCGCTATCGAACCTCGATGCGCAGTTGCGCTCGCAGATGCGCATCGAGATCAAGCGCCTGCACCAGCGCCTTGGAACCACCATCGTCTATGTGACGCATGACCAGATCGAGGCCATGACCATGGCCGACAAGATCGTGGTGATGCGAGAGGGCCGCATCCTGCAGGTGGGCACGCCCACGGAGCTGTATGAAAGTCCGGTGGATATCTTCACCGCCCGCTTCATCGGCAGCCCCTCGATGAACCTGCTCGCCGGCAAGGTGCAGAGCGGCAAGCTCAGCGTCGCCAATGCGACGGCCAGCGGACTCGAGGCGACGAAAACGCCGGACGGCGCGGTTATCGTCGGCATACGCCCGCATGACTTTCTGGTCGATGCCCCGACCCGGACCGGATTTGAGATCACCGGCATGGTGACGGCAGTTGAGCCGCTCGGTTCGGAAACGCTGGTCCATCTCGACATTGCCGGCGTCGAGGCGATTGCAACGGCACCGGGCAAACTCCTGCCCAAGGTCGGCAGCACGGTGACGGCGACGGCCCAGCCCGGCGCCCTGTATCTGTTCGATGCCCAGACCGAGCAAGCCCTGGGACGGCAATGATTCCGACCGCCGCGTCGCCTTCGTCGCTGCGGCCCATCTGGCGTCACATCGCCGGCCGGTGAGCCGCACTTCGGCACCGATGCCGGAGTTTGCCCCGGAAGAAATCTGGTGCTCGACGGTTGCGGTGATTGTTGATCCCTGCCTATGGCACTGATCTGCGCCGTGCCCTATCCAGATCGCATCGACCGGGCCTGCAGCGGCGCCCGCTTACCGAGTCCCACAAAAGAGGAATACCATGGTCAAGGCAGCTTTCCTGGGGTTGGGCGTCATGGGCTATCCGATGGCCCGGCATCTCAAGGCCAAGGGGCATGACGTCACCGTCTACAACCGCACCACGGCCAAGGCAGAAACATGGGTGGCCGAGCATGGCGGGCGTTTCGCCCTCACGCCTGTCGCCGCCGCCGACGGGCAGGACATCGTCTTCGCCTGCGTCGGCAATGACGACGATCTCCGCCAGGTGACGCTCGGCGAGCAGGGCGCGTTCAAGGCCATGCGGCAGGGCGCGGTGTTCGTCGACCACACCACCGCCTCTGCCGGCATTGCGCGCGAACTCCATGCCGCCGCCACCGCCGCCGGCTTCGGCTTCCTCGATGCGCCGGTGTCGGGCGGCCAGGCCGGCGCCGAGAATGGCCAGCTGACGGTGATGGTCGGCGGCGACCAGGCCACCTTCGACATCGCCCAGCCGGTGATCATGAGCTTCGCCAAGGCGGCGCGGCTGCTGGGTGACCCCGGGGCCGGCCAGCTCGCCAAGATGATGAACCAGATCTGCATCGCCGGCGTGGTGCAAGGTCTCGCCGAGGCCATCCATTTCGGCAAGCAGTCCGGCATGGATATCGAGGCGGTGATCGACGTGATCAGTAAGGGCGCCGCGCAGTCCTGGCAGATGGAGAACCGCTACAAGACCATGAATGCCGGCAAGTTCGATTTCGGCTTTGCCGTCGATTGGATGCGCAAGGACCTCGGTATCGTGCTCGATGAAGCGCGCGCCAATGGCGCCAAACTCCCGCTCACCGCGCTCGTCGACCAGTTCTACGCCGAAGTGCAGGCCATGGGCGGCAACCGCTGGGACACCTCGAGCCTCCTCGCCCGGCTGGAGCGCTGACAGCGCGTCCCGAGTCCATTGCCGCTTGCATTGGTCCACCCTTCTTGCCTAAGCAGGGCTCCCGGGTGCTGGGGGAGCGTCATGGTCACGATCAAGGAAATTGCCAAGGCAGTGGGCGTGTCGTCCGCGACGGTGTCGCGAGTGCTCAACTTCGACCAGACGCTTTCGGTGACGCCCAAGACCCGGCAGGCGATCATCGAAACCGCCGAGGCGTTGAAGTATGAAACACCGCGCGCCCGCAACCGCGCCTATCAGCAGGGGCTCGGCAAGGTGGCGCTGGTGCACTACCTGCGCCCCGACCAGGAGTTCGTCGATCCCTATTATGTCGGCTTGCGGCTGGGGATCGAGAGCCGCTGCCAGGCCCTGAAGATCGAGACCATCAAGGTCTACCACACCGACAGCCTGCCCGAGGCTTCGCTGCTGCGCGGTGCGTCCGGCATCATCGCCATCGGCCGGCACGACGACAACGAGATCGCCTGGCTCAAGCGCCACAACCGCAACCTGGTATTCGCCGATTTCAGCCCGCCGACCGACGAGATCGATTCGGTCGAGGCCGACCTGATGCTGGCGACCCGCAAGCTCCTGCAGTCGCTGCGTGAGGCCGGCTATCGGCGGATCGCCTTTGCCGGCTGGGTCGATGTCTATGATGGCGTCGCACCGACCCGGGTCGAGCGGCGCTGTCGCGCCTATACCGAATGGGCCAAGGAAGCTGGCGTGTTCGACGAGCGCATCTGTTTGACCGACGGCAAGACCGAGGAGAGCGGTTACAAGCTGACCCGCCAGATGCTGTCGCAGCCCGATCGGCCCGATGCGCTGATCACCGCCAATGACAACATGGCGGTCGGCGCCTACCGCGCCATCCACGAGCTGGGCCTCAGCATCCCCGGCGATATCGCGGTGGCGAGCTTCAACGACATCTCGGTGGCGCAGTTCCTGAACCCGCCGCTCACCACCGTGCACCTTCCGGCCGAGGAGATCGGCGAGGGCGCCGTCGAGCTGTTGCTCGAGCGCATGAGCGGGCGCGAATTGCCCAAGCGAGTGACCCTCGCGACCTCCATTCGCTGGCGCGGCAGCACCAGAATCCGGGCCTCTCAGGCCTTGAGCTAAATATTTACTGAAAATCTTGCGTGTGACGCATCCCCCGGCTAACACTATGTCGGCGGGAGGGAGACCTGCACGACTTCACTGAGCCGACCAAGAGCAAAAAGCTCGGGCCCGGTTGGTTGCGACGCCATGGCGGAGCCGGTTCACGGCTCACCGGTGGCAGCGTCTGGAGGGACGCCGCGGCTGACGGCAGAGAGGGGGAAGATGTCAGGAACGGATTCGTCCCGCGGACGTAAGACCATTTGGCGGCAGCTGACGGACAGCAAGGTCCTGCTGCTGATGTGCGTTCCGGCGATCATTTTCTTCATCGTCTTCAACTACATGCCGCTACCCGGCGCGTGGATTGCCTTCACCAATTTCAACTATCGCGACGGCATCTTCGGCAGCCCGTTCGTCGGCTTCAAGAACTTCGAGTTCCTGATCAAATCCGGCCAGCTCTGGACGCTGACGCGGAACACCATCCTCTACAACCTCGCCTTCATCGTGCTCGGCAACATCCTGCAGATCGCCATCGCGATCATGCTCAACGAGGTGCGGCTGGCCTGGTTCAAGAAGCTCAGCCAGGCGGCGATGTTCCTGCCGTTCTTCATCTCGTCGGTGCTGGTCGGCGTCATCGCTTTCAACCTGTTGAACTACGACACCGGCGCGCTCAACGCGCTGATCAAGCAGACCGGCGGCGACCCGATCAAGATCTACTCGACCGCCGGCGCCTGGCCGCTGATCATCATCATGGTGCACCTGTGGCAGTCGACCGGCTACGGCTCGATCGTCTACTTCGCCGCGATCATGGGCATCGATCGCAGTCTCTACGAAGCCGCGACGGTCGACGGCGCTTCGGCCTGGCAGCGCATCCGCTACGTCACCCTGCCGAGCCTCAAGCCGACCTTTATCATCCTGGTGCTGTTCGCGCTGGGCGGCATCATGCACGGCAATTTCGGGCTGTTCTGGAACCTCGTCGGCAACAATGCGGCGCTGTTCCAGACCACCGACATCATCGAGACCTCGGTCTACCGAATGGTGCTGAGCCAGAACAATTTCACCACCTCCACCGCAGTCGGCCTCTATCAGTCGCTGTTCGGTTTCGCCCTCGTGATGACGGCGAACTGGATCGTGCGCAGGATCAATAAAGACTATGCACTCTTCTGACCTGGCCGGCCCCATCGCAACGGAAGGCGTCGGCCTCGGGCCGGCCAAGCCGCGAGCCATCAAGCTCGACGGCAGCGACATCGTCATCCGTTCGATTTCCTACATCACGATCACGCTGTTCGCGCTGTTCTGCCTCTTGCCCTTCGTCATGATGCTGTCGGCCTCGCTGTCGAGCGAGCAGGCGATCATGAAATCCGGCTTCGGCATCCTGCCCAAGGATTTCTCGCTGGCCGCCTACGAGTGGATCTTCAAGGCGCCCAAGCAGATCATCGGCTCCTATGTCGTCACCATCGTGATGACGGTGTTCGGCACGGCAATCGGCCTGTTCATCATCTCGATGACCGGCTACGCGCTGCACCGCAGGGACTTTCCGTTCCGCAACCACATCTCGTTCTTCATCTACTTCACCACGCTGTTCTCGGCCGGCCTCGCCCCGACCTTCCTGTGGGTGGCGCGCGACCTGGGGCTCAGGGGCAACTACCTTGCGGTGTTCCTGCAGCTCTTGATGACGCCGTGGCTCATCATCCTGATGAAGAATTTCATGCGCACGGTGCCGTACGAGATCATCGAATCCGGCAAGGTCGACGGCGCCGGCGATTTCCGCATCTTCGCCCAGCTCTGCCTGCCGATGATGAAGCCGGCATTGGCGACCATCGGGCTGTTCCTGGCGCTCGGCTACTGGAACGAGTGGTACCTTTCGTCGCTCTACCTGGGCAGTACGGTCGAGTTCAAGCCGCTGCAGTACCACCTCTACAACATCATCAACACGGCGAACGCGCTTCGCAATTCGGTTGCCGGCTCCAATGTCAGCATCACGGCGCTGCCGAGCAACACGCTGAAGATGGCAAGCGCCATCGTCGCGACCGGCCCGATCCTGCTGCTCTACCCGTTCGTGCAGAAATACTTCGTTTCCGGCATCACCATCGGCGCGGTGAAGGGCTAGCGCCGGACAACAGACTACGCGGCCGGCGCCGATGACCGGCCGCACCCTCGAAGCCAATTCGAGTTGAGGGAAATCTCGGCAGTGACTGACACCATTCAGAGGAGGAGTCTGAGATGACAAGAAGGAACATCATGCGAGTCGGGGCGGCGCTGCTGGCCATCGGCATCAGCATGCCGGCGCTGACGGCGGGGGCGCTCGCCCAGGACGCGCCGACCGAGATCACCATGCTGACCATGGGCAACAAGCCCACCAATGGTCGCCTCGAGGCGATGCTCGAAAAGCTCAACGAGCTGCTGGTAGCCAAGGTCAACGCCAAGCTCGACCTGTTCTATATCGAGTGGGCCGACTGGCAGACCCAGTACAACGTGCAGCTGTTGTCGGGCGACGACAATGTCGACCTCGTCGCCACCGCCACCGACTGGCTCTATGCCTGGGAGAACGCCGAGAAGGGCGCCTTCCTGCCGCTCAGTGAAGAAATGCTCCAGGCCAATGCGCCCAAGACCTGGGCCCAGGTTGAAGCCGATGGCCACTGGGACCTGACCAAGCTCGCCGACGGCAAGATCTACTTCGCCCCCGAGGACAACTACACCCAGTACACCAACCACGGCTTCTTCTACCGCGGCGACTGGGCCAAGGAGGCCGGCTTCGAGAACGGCGAGATCACCAAGTTCGAGGATTTCACCAAGTATTTCGAGTGGGTGAAGGCCAACAAGCCCGACGCCTATCCGTGGGATGTCGCGGGCGCCAACGAAGCCGCGCTCACCGGCTACATCCAGGGGCACACCGATTTCCAGACCATCCAGGGGATCAGCGCCGGCAACTACATTCCGTTCCACACCACGGCGGCCAACCCCTACACCGTCACCTCCTGGTACATGGAGGGCGATGCCCTGGTCGAAGCGGCCAAGCTCGCCAAGCAGTGGAACGATATCGGGGTGTGGCGCGAAGACGCGCTGAACTACGATGGCGACACGCGCGAGGAGCTCTATGCCGGCCTCTCCGGCGCCGACCAGCACCACACGCAGACCTTCGTCAACGACATCGTCAACAACCTGAGCACCAAGCAGCCCGGCTCCGATCCCAAGTTCTTCTACTGGGGCCAGGAAAACGGCAACTTCTTCAAGGACATCTTCACCCACGGCGCCATGGCGGTGAGCGCCTATTCCAAGCACCCCGAGAAGGCGCTGCAGGTCTACGACCTGATCCGCAACGACAAGGAAATCTACGACCTGTTCAATTTCGGCATCAAGGATGTCGACTACATCATCACCGACGACGGCAAGCTCGGCTACCCGGAGGGCTACGATTCCTCGACCATGTCGCTGGGCACCGACTACTGGTGGGGCCGCATGGACGAGTTCGAACTGCCGCGCACCACGCAGGCCCCGAACCGGGCGGAGATTATCGCCAAGCTCGATGCGACGGCCAAGGACTACCCATACTCGACGCTGATCGTGAACAAGCAGAACATCGACTCGACCCTCGCGGCCATGGCGGGCGTCCTGTCCGAGTACATCCCGCAGCTGCAATACGGCAAGTTCGAGGACCCCGCCGCTGCTGTCGCCGAGATGCGCCAGAAGCTGAAGGATGTCGGCTACGAGGACGCTCGCGCCTCGATCCAGGCAGACATGGACGCCTGGAAGGCCGCCCGCGGCCTCTAGTCACCTCACCTCGGACCGGGCGGTGTTCGCACCGCCCGGTCTCTCTGGAGGATCCAGCATGGCAACTCTGTTCTCGCAGGACTCGGCGCTGATGCGCGGCCTGAGCCTCCTCGCCGATGTGATCGTCCTCAACCTGCTGTTCGTCGCCACCTCGATCCCGGTTTTCACCATCGGCGCCTCGCTGACCGCGCTGAACTTCACCGCGATGCGGCTGGCGACGGGAGAGTGCAACTCCGTGACCTCGGACTATTTCCGCTCCTTCCAGCGTAACTTCCGCCAGGCCACGGTGATCTGGCTGCTGCTGCTGGCTTTGGTCGGTGTCCTGGCTGCCTGGTATGTCGTCGTCACCAACCTGACGTTCGGGCCCATGGCCGAGCTGATCCTCGTTGCCGTCTGGTACGTGCTCGTCTTCAATTTCGCCGCCGCGGCCCTGTTCGTCTTTCCTTATCTCGCCAGCTTCGAGGGCCGCACCCGCGACATCTTGCGCAATGCGCGCCTGCTCTCCTGGAAGCACCCGTTCACCGGGCTCGCCGCGCTGGGGCTGATCGCGCTCTCAGTGGTCGTCACCGTCTTCTATCCGCAGCTCACCGGCTATGGGCTGTTCTGGTTCTTCGTCGGCTTTGCCGGCATCGCCACCATCAACGGACGCCTGTTTGCCGGCGTCTTCAGCAAGTACATCGCTGCCGCTGCGTCGGCATCCACCTGAAAGACAAGGGCCGAGGGCTCATGCATAGCTACGATATCCGCCGGTGGGTCTTCACCCTCACGGACACGCCGGAGGCCTGGGCCAAGGGCTTTGATGATACTGCCTGGCGGCCGGTCACCGTGCCGCATGACTGGAGCGTCGAGCAGCCGTTCGACGAGCACCATTCGAGCGGCACCGGGTACCTGCCCGGCGGCATCGGCTGGTACCGCGCCCACGTCTCCCTTGCCGCGCTCGGCGACGTCGCCGGCAAGCACGTGCGGCTGAAGTTCCATGGCGTCTACAAGAACGCCCGGGTCTGGGTGAACGGCTATCATGTCGGCGGACGACCCTCGGGCTATGCCGAGTTCTCCTTCGATCTCACCGAGATCCTCTCCTACGCCAATAGCGACGACCTGGTGATCAGCGTCAGGGTCGAGCACACCGATATCTCCGACAGCCGCTGGTACAACGGCTCCGGCATCAACCGTCATGTCGTGCTCGAACTGCACCAGCCGGTGCGCGTCGCCGAATACGGCACGGTGTTCGAGACACTGGCGGCCGACGCTGCTGCGGCCTCGGTGCGCGTCACGCAACGGCTGGTCAACGACACCGCGGCAGCGGTGACGGTCGCGGTGCGACACGAGTTGCGTTCTCTGACCTCGGGCCGCCTACAGGCGATCGAGACTAGCGCGGAACTTGCCGCCGGGGGCTCAGCCGAGACCGTCGTCACGGCAACGGTCCCGCAGCCTGAGCTGTGGTCCGATACCAGCGCGAACCTCTATCGGCTCACCACCACCCTGAGCTGGGGTGCGAACCAGCGCGCCGTCTACGAAGAAACGGTCGGCATCCGCACCTTCCGCTTCGATGCCGAGCAGGGCTTCTTCATCAATGGCGAGGCACGCACCCTGAAGGGCGTCTGCCTGCACGAGGATGCCGGCCCGTTCGGCACCGCGGTGCCATCGGAAGTGTGGCTGCGCCGACTGCTCAACCTCAAGCAGCTCGGCTGCAACGGCGTGCGCATGGCGCATAATCCGCACGCCCCGGAGCTCTATCGCCTCTGCGACGCGCTCGGCTTTTACGTCATCGACGAAGCCTTCGACGAGTGGGAGAACCCCAAGAACAAGTGGTGGCAGGGTCACAACGTCTACCCGCCGCGCCATCAGGGCTACGCCCAGGATTTCCACGAGTGGGGCGAGCGCGACCTCGTCAACATGATCGAAGCGCACCGCAACCACGCTTCGATCATCGCCTGGAGCACCGGCAACGAGATCGATTACCCCAACGATCCCTACGCCAGCGCCATGTTCGAGGCGATGACCGGCAATAACGACGCCAACAAATCGGCCAAGCAACGCGCCTACGATCCGAACCGCCCGGATGCCCGGCGCCTCGCGACGATCTCGCGGCGCCTCGCCGCCATCGTCAAAGCTAAGGATCCGACCCGGCCGGTCACTGTGGGTGCCGCCTTTCCCGAGCTCTCGCGCTACACCGGCTTCCTCGAGCCGCTCGATCTCGTCGGCTACAACTACAAGGAACACCTCTACCCGGCCGATCATCAGAAGTTCCCCGGCCAGCCGATCGTCGGCAGCGAGAATGGTCACGGCTATGCCGAGTGGCGCGCCGTCACCGACAACGACTACATCTCCGGCCAGTACCTGTGGACCGGCATCGACTACCTGGGCGAAACCGACCGCTGGCCCCATCACGGTTCGCGCGCCGGGCTGCTGACCATCGCCGGTTTTGCCAAACACAGCGCCCAGCTGCGACGCAGTTGGTGGGCCGACGAGCCGGTGGCCTATATCGCCACGCGCAAACGCGGCGATGAAAAAAAGAACCTCTGGTCGCACCCGATCGCCCGGTCCTGGGACGACATCGCCGATGGCGAGGTGGAGGTCGTCTGCTTCTCCAATGGCGAACCGCGGCTGAGCTGTGCCGGTGCCGATGTCGCCCTGACCCATGACGACGAGTACGGCTATTGGGTAGCCGCCGCCTTGCCATCGGCTGGGCCGCTGCTCCTCGAGACGCGCCGCAACGGCGAGCTGGCGCGCGACGCATTCGGGCCACGCGGCGAAGCGGTGCGGATCGACGCGGTGGTGTGGCAGGCCCCCGATGACGCCATCCGCCGCTGCACCGACGCCGGCTTGCTCGGAGAGGGTATCATCCAGGTCGAATGCACGTTGCGCGACGCCGCCGGCGAAGTGGCCGGCAACGAAACGACACTGTCGGTCGGGGTGGTGGGCGGTGAATTGCTCGGCATCGAGAGCGGCGACCTGAGCGACAACACGCCATACAGCGCTTCGGCGCGACGCACCTTCGATGGGCGAGCGATCGTCTTCATTCGCGCCACCGGGCGGACGTCGCTGCGTCTCAGCGCTCCCGGCCTCCCCGAGGTGCGGATGGACAATCTCGAGGCCGGCCTTGCCGGCGAACTCCACTCAAACACGGTGCTCTGAACATGCTGATCGATCTCAACAACAAGGTGGCCATCGTCACCGGTGCCGGTCGCGGCATCGGCAATGAAATTGCCAGGACGCTCGCCGCCGAGGGCGCCATCGTCGTCGTCACCGATATCCGGCAGGAGCTGCTCGACGAGGTCGCCGAGCAGTGGCGGCAGAACGGCTGGAATGGCCTGCAACTGCTCTGCGACGTCCGCAAGGCCGAGGATAACCTCGCCGTCGTCGCGGCCGTGGAACAGGCGTTCGGCCGCATCGACATCCTCGTCAACAATGCCGGCGTTGCCGGTGGCGCGCAGGTCGAAGTGCTGCCCGAGGAAACCTGGGATCTCAACCTCGATGTCAACCTCAAGGGCACCTTCCTGATGTGCCAGGCGGTTATTCCGGTGATGAAGCGCCAGCGCTCCGGCCGCATCCTCAATGCGGCATCGTTTGCCGCCATCATCCCCTCGGTTGGCGGGGCGGCCTACGCGGCTTCGAAGTCCGGCGTCGAAGGCTTTACCCGGGTGCTGGCGGGAGAACTCGGCGCGCACGAGATCACCGTCAACTGCTACGCCCCGGGTATGATCCCCACGGCCATGAACCGCTTTGCCGATCGCACCGATGCGGAAAAGAGCCGCCTGCTCGACACCCTGACGCTGCGCCGCTGGGGCAGCCCAAAGGACGTCGCCAACCTGATCTGCTTCCTGGCTTCCGACCTCGCGTCCTACATCACCGGCACGATGATCGACGTTTCCGGCGGCAAATTCGCCACCCAGATGCCCTGGGTCAGCCACCGCGAGCCTTAGGGCGCTGGGTCTTCTGGCCCCTCCCCCTTGAGGGGAGGGCAGTCGCATATGAGAGCCACCGGGCTCTCGGTGGTCCTCCACCGCGCAGCGGGGGAGGGGGACCAGCGAAGCTGGTGGAGGGGGCGACCACAAACACCGGCGCCTCCTGCCGCCCCCTCCACCGCCTTCGGCGGTCCCCCCGGGGTGAGGCCTCTGGCCTCATCCCCTCCCCCGTTTCACGGTGGAGGACCACCGAGAGTTCAGTGCACAAAGCCATATGCGATTGCCCTGCCCGCGAGGGGGACGGGCTGGGGGTGGGGGTCCATCGGTGATCACCGGACCACCCCCTCCCTCAATCCCTCCCCTCCTAGCGGACGCGGGGGAGGGAAGCGCGCCCCCCCGCGCTAGGTCGCCGGCGGCGGATCCACATACGCGTCCTGCGGCAGCTCCTTCTGCGTCACCCAGGCCGCCCACCAGCCCTTGAGGTGGTCGCGCATCGCCGTCTCCGCCGCGTCGGGGTCGCGGAAGGCAATGGCGTTGAAGATGCCGGTATGCTGGCGATGCGCGTGCTGCTCGGTGAACGACTCCCGCTGCAGCTTCGAGCGCCGTTCTTCGACCCAGCCGGCAAAGGCATCGTGCACAGCCTCGAAGATGCGGTTGTCGGCCACTTCGAACAGCGTCCGGTGAAACAGCGCGTCGGTGCGGACGAATTCGTGCCGGTCGCCGATGGCGCGGCCATTGTCATCCAGCCGTTCGCGCAGCAGCGTCAGCTGTGCGTCTGTGATGTTTTTCGCTGCGTTCCGCGCCATCGCCTGCTCGAGGAATGAGCGGGCGGCGAACAGATCCTTGAACGTCTCGCCGTCCTGCAGCGACAGGTGGATGACGCTGTCGAGCGATTCCAGCACGCTGAAGACATCGGGCTGGCGTACCCGCGCCCGGCGGCCGTTCTCGGTTTCGATCAGCCCCTTCTTTTCGAGGAACAGGAACGCCTCGCGTACCGAGGGCCGGCCGGTCTCGAAGGTTTCCATCAGGTCTCGTTCAGACGGCAGCCGGTCCCCTGGCTTCAGTCGTCCATCGCGGATCGCTGCCTCGAGGCGCGCCGCCACCACCTCGTAGAGCTTGGGGCGGGATATTGGCGCCAGTCCGAGAGCTTGGCTGGAATCGCCTTCGTTCATCGAGTGTCCTTCGCTTGGTTAGCCGCCAGCATAACCAAAACGGATGAGCCCACAAGACTTGATGTCATGCCGTCATGCTGTTACCTGTCATGCCAGTTTGGTGGCGAGCTTGCGGCCTGCAGGAGGTGCAGGTCCATGCCGTCGCCGCCTCAATCGATAGCGTTCACCTGGGAGGGACAGAGCAGTGAATGAGACCTTGAACCGAGCCGGCTGGACGCGCCGGCGGGTGCTCGCGAGTGCGGCGGGTGGCGTGGCCCTCGCGGCGGCCGGAGCATTCCCGATGCCGGCCATCGCGCAGTCGAAGAAGCTCACCTATTGGGGCGGTCTGGTGCTGAGCGATACCGCCCACAAGCTGCTGATCGACGCCGTCACCGCCTGGGGCGCGGCTAACAATGTCGAAACCGAGGTCGTGCTTATCAACGTCAACGAGATCACCCAGAAGGTCTCGGCCGCGATCGCCTCGGGCACGCTGCCGGATGTCTTCGATGTCGGACTCGAGCTGTTGACGCTGTTGTCGCGGCAGGACGTGTTCGCCAATGTCGACGACGTCTATGAGCGGATCGGCAGCGCCCATGGGGGCTGGTTCGAAGGCCCGGCCAAGGCCAGCGACATGACCGCCGTGGCCGGCGGCCGCACTGCCATTCCGTTCGGCGTCAGCGGCAACCTGCTGATGCGACGCAAGGACCTGCTGGAGCCGGCCGGTTTCACTGCGCCGCCCAAGACCTGGGATGAACTGGTGGCGCAGGCCGTGGCGATCAACAAGCCGCCGCTGTCAGGTCTTGGCCTCGCGCTGTCCAATGTCGGTGACGGGAACCTGCAGACCAGTGTGCTGCAGTCCTTCGGCGGCCGCATCGCCGACGATGCAGGAAAGATGGTGACGCTCGACTCGCCCGCAACCCGCCTGTGGCTCACCTGGCTGAAAGATGCCTGGGACAAGGGGCTGTTCGCTCCGGGCAGCACCGTCTGGGACGGCTCGGGCGACAACCAGGCTTACCTCTCGGGTCAGGTCGGCTTCATTGCCAATACCGGTTCGGTGGCGGTAGCGGCGCGCAAGGACGATCCGGAGCTGTTCGAACAGACCGGCTTTTCGGCGTTGCCCGCCGGCCCGATCGGCACCATTTCGCCGGTCAGCCCGCAGAGCCGCGTCATCAATGCCAAGAGCCCGCTGGTCGAAGAAGGCAAGTCGCTGCTCGAGCACCTCGCCAATTCCGAGTTCATGAACGAGTATTTCCAGTACGCCATCTGGGGCCCGGTGCTGAAGGACCAGGAACAGCTCCCGGCTTTCGATGGCTCCAACACCATCCTCAATGGCCTGCTGGATCTCGCCAAGACCGGCACGCCGCCCGCCTATCCGGATGTGTTCAACGCCGCCTATGCCGACATGTCGGCCAACTTCATCATCCCCAAGCTGGCGCAGCGCGTGGTGGTCGACGGTTGGGATTTCGACAAGGCCATCGCCGAAGCCCAGGCCTCGACCCAGGCGATTTACGACAAGTACTGATCGGTCAGCGGAAAGGGGGCCTTTCGCGAACATCGAAACCGAATTTTGGAGAAAGAGATAATGGGGATCAGAGCAGCGGTGGGTCAGTTCCACGACCTGACCGAGGAGCGGCTGCGCTTTGCGCGGCAGATCGGCGTTACCGGGCTGCAGATGAACAATCCCGCGCTGCCGGGCAACGACGGCAAATGGGCCGAAAAGGACGTCCGGGAGCTGGCCGACAGGGTCCGCGAGGCCGGGCTGACCTTCGAGGCGATCGAGAACGTGCCGTCGCAGTTCTACATGAAGGCGATGCTGGGGCTCGACGGCCGCGACCAGCAGATCGAGAACTACCAGGCGACGATCCGTGCCGTGGCGCGCGCCGGCATCCCGATCCTCGGGCTGCATTTCATGCCGAATTCGGTGTGGACCACCGACTATGTCGCGGTGACCCGCGGCGGCGCCACGGCGCGGAAGTTCGATATGGCAACGGTCGATGCCAACAGCGAGAACCTGGAGCTGCTGCGCAGCTTTATGCCGACCGGCCTCGGCAGCCTTGAGGGCATGCCGCTCTACGGCAAGGATGGGCCGTTCGTCACCGAAGCGCAGATGTGGGCCAACTACAGCTACTTCATGAGCGCCGTGCTGCCGGTGGCAGAGGAAGAGGGGCTGCGGCTGGCGCTGCACCCCGACGATCCGCCGGTGCCGATGCTGGGCGGCGTGGCGCGCCTCTTCTATAAGCCCGACAACTTCAAGAAGGCCTATGAGCTGTTCGGCCAGTCGCCGAGCTGGGCGCTCGACCTCTGCCTCGGCTGCTGCTCGGAAATGATCGGCGGCAAACAGAACGTCACCGAGATGATCGAGTTCTTCGCTCCCAAGGGCCGCATCGCCTATATCCACTTCCGCGACGTGCAGGGCACCGTGCCTGATTTCACCGAGTGCTTCATCGGCGACGGCAATTACGACCCGGCCGAGGTGATCGCCTTGCTGGCCGAGAACGGCTTCGACGGCTTCCTGCTCGACGACCACGTGCCCAAGATGGACGGCGACAGCGACTGGAACCATCGCGGCCGCGCTCATGCCATCGGCTACATGCAGGGCCTGATCCGCATGCTGGAGTTCAGCCGCAGCTAGGTGCGCCTCGCGAAGCGGGCCGGTTGCAGCTTGCCGCTTTGCCCGCTACCTCAGGCGGGCAAAGCGCCGCGGTCCGACGGCAACCCCACGAGGAGAATGACGTGTCCCTTTCCGATGCCGATCGGCTGCAGCTGTTGACCCCGCGCCCCGGCCGGCTGCGGGCGGTGCTGGATACCGACACCTATAACGAGATCGACGACCAGTACGCGCTGGTCCAGGCCGTGCTGTCGCCCGAGCGGCTCGACCTCCAGGCGATTTACGCCGCGCCGTTCCACAACTCCCGTTCCGATGGTCCCGGCCACGGCATGGAACTGAGCTATGGTGAGATCCTGGAACTGCTGCAGCGGCTCGACATCTCGCCCGAGGGGTTCGTCTATCGTGGCGTCAGCGACTATGTGGGACCGAGCAAAGTTGCCCGGCCGGCAGAAGCGGTGGACGACCTGATCTCGCGGGCCCGCGCCGGCTCGATCGAGGATCCGCTCTATGTCATCGCCATCGGCGCCATCAGCAATGTGGCCTCGGCTTTGCTCAAGGCCCCCGACATCATCGACCGCACCGTCGTCGTCTGGCTCGGAGGGCATGCCCTCGATTGGCCGCACCAGCGCGAGTTCAATCTGAAGCAGGATGTCGGCGGCGCCCAGGTGCTGTTCGACAGCGGCGTGCCGCTGGTGCTGGTGCCCTGCATGGGCGTCACCTCGCACCTCCACAGCACCGTCGCCGAGATCGAGCGCTATGTCGAACCCTGCGGCGATATCGGCAAATTCCTCGCCATGCGATTCAAGGAATATTCCGACGATCATCTCGGCTGGTCCAAGGAGATCTGGGACATGGCGGCGGTCGCCTGGCTGCTCGATGCCAGCTGGACCCCGAGCGTCCTGGTGCCCACCCCGATCCTCACCACGGAGGTCACCTACAGCACCGATCGCGCCCGCCACCCGATGCGCTACGTCACCCACGTCCGCCGCGACCCGATCCTCAGGGACTTTTTCCTGAAGTTGCAGGCGGCGACGGCGTCGTAGGGCATAACAGTCATTCGGCACGAGCACCCAATCCCTTCTCCCCTCAGGGGAGAAGGTGGCGCGAAGCGCCGGTTGAGGGGTGAGGCGATGCAATACGCGCTCGTTGAGAAGCTGAACCCCTCACCCTAGTGCCGCTACGGACCTTCGGTCCTAGCTCAACTACCCTCTCCCCTCAGGGGAGAGGGGCCTCGCGGCCGATCACAACGTCGTCCCCCTACCGCGCCACCCGTCCCTCCATCGGATGCCCCGGGTCGGTGAAGCCGTGGGTCGAGGCGTGGCCCGGACTGACCAGCCGGTCGACCAGCGCCTCGTCCTCGGCATCGAGCTTGACGTCGAGCGCTCGGATGTAGCTGTCCCACTGCGCTTCGGTGCGGGGGCCGGTGATCGCCGCGCTCACCAGCTTGTTGTTGAGCACCCAGGCCAGCGCGAAGTGGGCGGCGTCGATCCCCTTGGCTCGCGCATGCGCCGCGATCTGCTGCGCGATGGCGAGCGATTCCGGCCGCCACTCGGTTTCGAGGATGCGCTTGTCGCCACGGCCGGCTCGGGTATCGGATGCCGGCTCCTGGCCCGGCTGGTACTTGCCGGTCAGTACCCCGCGCGCCAGTGGCGAATAGGAGACGACGCCGAGGCCGTAGTGCTGTGCAGCCGGCAACTGCTCGGCCTCGGCCGTGCGGTTGACGATATTGTAGAGTGGCTGGCTGGCAATCGGGCGGTCGATGCCGAGCTGGTCGGCGAGGTGCGCCACCTCGGAGATGCGCCAGCCGCGGAAGTTGGAGACGCCGAAATAGCGCAGCTTGCCGGCGCGGATCAGGTCGGCGATGGCTCGCACCGGTTCCTCGAGCGGGGCGTCGAACACTGCGCGGTGGAAATAGATCAGGTCGATATAGTCGGTCCCGAGCCGCCTGAGCGAGTTCTCGACCGTCTCGATCACCCACTTGCGCGAGTAGCCGCCGAGGTTGGGGCCCTTCCTGGCCGAGTTGACGAACTTGGTCGCCAGCACCCAGTGGTCGCGGCTGGCCTTGATGCCTTGCCCCACCACCCGCTCGCTGGCGCCGTCGCCATAGACGTCGGCGGTATCGATGAAGTTGATCCCCTGCTCGCGCGCCTTGTCGATGATCCGGAACGCCTCGGGGTCGGGGGTCCGATCGCCGAACATCATCGTGCCGAGCGACAGCGGGGATACCTTGAGGGCGCTGCGGCCAAGGTAGCGGTAGTCAGACATTACTGAGTTCTCCAGGTGATCGCCGCCTTGACCGATCGGACCACCGGCGCGGCGACGGTGCAATGGCCAAGCGGTCGTCTGCCATGGCCGACGACATTTTCCTCGCCCCGGGGGCAAGCTCGACAGGGACCACTGGCGGTCGATCAGGCGCTTCGTTTCCTGCTTCTGGACCGGCGCGGGGCTTCGTCCTCACTCAGAAACTGGTCTCGAAGGCGTGCCTGCAGACCCAGCATGTGCTGCTCCGCCTCGGCCATGTGCTCGACAAGTATCGCAGACGCGGCGGTGGCATCGCGGCGGCGCATGGCGGCGATGAGGTCGTGCTGGTGGCGGATGCCGCTTTCGCGCAGCACCGGCTCGGGCTGCACATAGATGTCCTGCGCAATGGTCAGGTCCTTGAGCAGCCGCTGCAGGAAACGGCAGGTGAAGGCAAGGATCGGGTTGTCGCAGTACTCGGCAACGACGCTGTGAAAGTCCAGCTCGGCCATGCGCTGGTTCCAGCGCTCGGCGGCGTCGGCTGGCTCATGGTCGTAGATCCGGATGATGTCCGCGAGGCGGCCGAGGCCGGCTTCGTCGATATTGAGCGTGGCGCTGGCGGCCAGTTGCGGTTCCAGCACCTTTCGCATCTCGTAGATATTGGCGATGCTCAGGTTCTTGGCGAACAGGAAGTTGGACAATAGGCTCATGGCCCGTCGCTCCGACATGCGCTCGATGAAGGCGCCGCCGCCCGGCCCGGTGCGGACCGAGATCAGCCCTTGTACTTCCAGCGCCTTGAGCGCTTCGCGAACCGTGCCCTTGCTGGCGGAAAACTGGGCCAGCAGCTCGCGCTCCTGCGGCAGGCGATCGCCGGGGCCCAGCCCGTGTTCCACGATCATGCGCTTGATCGCATCGACGATTTCGTCAGTCCGCTTGCGGCGCGCGGGTCCGACGCTGGTCGGCGGCTCGGTTGGATCAGGCGGGCTCATGCGGCTTCCGAATTGCCAGACGCGGCGCACTGGCGATCAGCGTCCGCGTATAGTCGTGCTGCGGTTCGGCGAACAGCCGGGCTGCGGGGCCGGCCTCGACGATCTCTCCCAGATACATGACCGCGACGCGGTCGGAAATCGATTCGACCACCGCCAGGTCGTGACTGATGAACAGATAGGTGAGGCCCAGGTCGTCGCGCAATTGCTGCAACAGCAGCAGGACCTGCGCCTGCACCGAGACGTCGAGCGCGCTCACCGGTTCGTCGAGGATCAGAATGCTGGCCTCCGCGGCCAGCGCCCGCGCAATGGCGATGCGCTGCGCCTGTCCGCCGGAGAACTCGTGCGGAAAGCGCTCCAGCGTCCCGAGCGGCATCTGCACCGCATCGAGCAGCTCCTTCTTGCGGCTGGCGCGCCTGGTGTGGTCATAGCCGCAGAGCAGGCGCAGAGGCACATCGAGGATTTCGTCGATGGTCTTGCGGGGGTTGAGCGAGGCGACAGGATCCTGGAACACATACTGGATGGTCCGGCCAAAGGCCGAGGCCCCCTTGGCGGCGAGCTGTTCCCAGGGCTTGCCATCGATCAGCATGATGCCCGAACTGGGCCGTTCGAGGCCTGCCAGCATGCGCGCCAGGGTCGATTTTCCCGAGCCGCTTTCGCCCACGATGCCGAGCGTCTCGCCGCGCTCGAGTGCCAGGGAAATGCCCCTCACGGCCCGCACTTCGCTGGCCTGCCGGCCGAAGAGTTTCCTTCTGCCACCGAAGGTCTTGGTCAGGTCGGTGATCTCGACGGCGTGCCGGCTCATGCGCCTGCTCCGGTGAACAGCGGACGCACCCGGTCGAGAAAGGCGTGGCCCTCGCCCAGCTCCGGCACACATGCGATCAGCCGCTTGGTATAGTCGTGTTGCGGGTCGCTGAGGACCTGGCTGGTCGGACCCTGCTCGATGATCTCGCCATACCTCATCACGGCCACCCGATCGCAAACCTGGGCCACCACGCCGAAATCATGGGTAATGAGCAGCAGCGCCAAGCCCCGCTGCCGCCGCAGGTCCTGCAACAGCTCGAGGATGCGGGCCTGCACCGTCACGTCGAGGGCCGTCGTTGGTTCGTCCGCGATGAGGATGTCGGGATCGTTGGCGAGCGCCATGGCAATACCGATGCGCTGGCGCTGGCCGCCGGAGAGCTCATGCGGATAGGCGTCGATACGGTTCTGCGCGTCGCGAATGCCGACGGTTTCCATCAGCTCGAGGGCTCGCCGGCGCGCCGCCCGCCGGCCCGCCGGCTGATGCGCCAGGATGGCCTCGGCGATCTGTTCGCCGACCCGGTAAAGCGGATGCAGCGTCGTCAGCGGATCCTGGAACACATAGGCGACGCGGGCGCCGCGCAGGCCGATCAACACCTGGTCCGGCAGCGACAGCACCTCCCTGCCGCCCACATACACACCCCCACCGGTCACCACCCCGGGCGGCGAAGCCACCAGCCCCATGAGCGATAGCGCCGTCACCGACTTGCCCGAACCGCTTTCCCCGATCAGCCCCAGGCACTCGCCCTTGTCGAGCCGAAAGCCGATATCGCTCACTGCCGGAGTGATGCTGTCGCCGGTGTCGAAACCGGTACTGAGGTGGTCAACCAGCAGGGCAGGTGCGTGCTCCAAGCTAGCGGCAGGCTGGGTGCTCCGTTCGATCCTGGTGACCGGCATCGGGCGGTTCAGTGCACCCGAGCGCAGCCGGGGATCGAGCACGTCGCGAATGCCGTCGCCAAGCAGGTTGATGCTCATCACCAGGAGGAAGATCATCGCCCCAGGGATGATCGAAGCGTGCGGGGCGGTGAACAGTTGCGCCCGCGCCTGGCCCAGCATGGATCCCAGATCGGATGTCGGCGGCTGGGCGCCGAGGCCGAGGAAGCTCAGGCCGGCTGTTTCGAGGATCATCCAGCCAACGGTCGTGGACATCGTGATGACGATGACCGGCAGCACATTGGGGAGCACTTCGGTGAACAGGATGGCGACATGTCCCTTGCCGGACAGTCGGGCCGCATCGACGAACTCGCGATTGCGGATCGAGACCGTCACGCCCGGGATATTGCGGGCGAAGAACGGAACATTGACGATGGCGATGGCGTAGAGCGCGTTCAAGAGGCCCGGCCCCAGCGCTGCAACGATGGCAATGGCGAGCAGGATATAGGGAAAGGCCATCAGCATATCGACAAGGCGCATCAGGATGCTGTCGGTCGCACCACGAGCATAGCCGGCCACCAGGCCAACCAGTGAGCCGACGATCGCCGCCAGGGCGGTGGCACTGACGCCGACCAGTAGCGACACCTGCGTCCCCCAGATCAGTCGCGACAGGATGTCCCGGCCCAGATGGTCGGTCCCGAGCGGGTGCCCGGCGCTCAGGGGCGGCAGCAGCCGGTTGGGCTGGTCGGTGATGTCGGGATCGGGTAGCGGCAGCACCGGCGCCAGCACCGCCACGAGGACAATGAAACCGAACAGGAAGAGACCGGCGGCGGCGAGGCGGTTGGCCATCAGCAACTGCCAGTTGCTGCGGCGCTTGCGGGATATCGGGGCGGACAGCGGCAGGTCGGTCATGCCTTGACCCTCGGGTCGAGCACCGCCTGGGCAACATCGGCAACCAGGTTGACCAGCACATAGACCGTCGCGGCAACCAGCACGCCGCCTTGCACCAGCAGCAGGTCACGGGTGGATACGGCCTTGACCAGCATCTGCCCCAGCCCGGGCCACTGGAACACGGTCTCGATATAGACCGCGCCCCCCAGTACAAAACCGGCCTGGATGCCCAGCACGGGAATGATCGACACCAGGGCGGCGCGGAAAGCATGTCGGTAAATCACCGCATTCTCGCGCAGTCCCTTGGCGCGGGCGGTGCGGATGAAATCCTGCCGCAGCACCTCGAGCATTGCCGCGCGGGTCAGCCGCGCGACGATGCCGGTGGCGACGATAGCGAGGGTCCCCGCCGGCAGGATCAGGTGACGCAACAGGTCCGGCAGGTCGCCGCCGCCATAGACGGCATACATCCCCGAAGCTGGCAGCAGCCGCCATTGCACCGCGAAATAGAGGATAAACACCAGTCCCAGAAAGAAGGCCGGCATGGAAATGCCGATCAGGACGAAAAAGGTGACGATGCGATCGGTCCAGCCGAACTGCTGCACGGCCGACACGATGCCTGCCAGGATGCCCAGCACCGAACATATGACCAGCGAGGCTCCTGCGAGGATCAGTGTGGCGCTGAAGCGCTCCAGCACCTCGTCGATCACTGGACGGTTGAGGATATAGGAGCGGCCGAAATCGCCATGCAGCAGGTTGCCGACCCAGATGACGTACTGCTCCGGCCATGAGCGATCGAGACCAAGGGCGCGGTTGATGCGCTCGACATTGTCCGGCGTGGCGTAGGAGCCCAGCAGCGCCTGCGCCGGATCGCCGGGAATGAGCTTCATCACCAGGAAGATGATGACCGACAGGCCCAGGATCACCGGGATCGCGGCCACGAGCCGCTTGCTGATATAGCCGATCATGTCCGGCGTCCCTCCACAAGGCACGGCGCCGCAAGCCGCGCCGGCCGCTTGTACGCGTGCCCATCTCCCCGGCCGGGAGATGGGCACGCAGTGGGTATCGCGCCCTACTGCTTGACCACGTCGCGCAGGATCAGGCTGAAGTCGGGCTGCAGTTCGAACTCGCCCACTGCGCTGGTGACCACGGCATTCTGCTTCCAGTTGGCGACGAACAGCCAAGGCGCATCTTCATGGGTGATGGCCTGAACCTCTCGGTAGAGGGCGCCGCGCTCCGCCGGATCGGTGGAAAGACGCGCCTTGTCGAGCAGGGCGTCGACGTCCGGGTTGGAATAGTAGGACGAGTTGAAGCCGCCCTTGTCCGGCCAAGCTTCGGTGCGCAGCGTCAGGAACGGCAGCGTATCGGGGTCCGAGGTCATCCATGCCATTTCCGCCATGTCGCCCTTGCCGGCAAGACCCGGATTCACCTCCGACAGGAAAGTGTTCCATTCATAGGTCTTGATCTCGACATCGAGGCCCACGGCGGCGAGATCGGCCTGGATCGCGGTACCCATCGGCACTGGATCGAGCATGCCCGAGCCACCTTCGGTGACGAGGAAGGTGAGCTTGGCGCCCTCGGCCCCGGCCTCGGCGAGCAGGGCCTTGGCCTTTTCCGGGTCATAAGGATAGGGCTCCACGGATTCGTCGTAAGCCCAGTTGAAGGCCGGCGGGATCGGTCCGGCCGAGACGTCTGCCGTGCCCTGCAGCACGTCGGTGACCAGGCTTTGCTTGTTCACCGCATAGTTGACGGCCTGCCGTACGCGCTTGTCGGCGAAAGGGCCTTCCTTGGCGTTGAGCATCACGTACCACACATGGGGTCCGACGGCCTCGACGACCTGAAAACCGGCGTTGTCGCGGAACTGCTTGACGTTGTCCGGTGGCGTCTCCAGCAGCACGTCGATGCCGCCCGACAGCATTTCGGCAACGCGCGTATTGGCATCGGTGATCGGGCGGAAGATCACTGCTTCCAGCGGAGGGGCGCCGTCCCAGTAGGCCTCGTTGCGCGAGGCGACGACGCTGGTGTTGGATTGCCATTCCTCGAACTTGAACGGCCCCGTGCCGACCGGGTGGCGGCCAAAGTCCTTGCCGTACTGCTCGACCGCCGCAGGGGAAACGATCAGGCCGGTGGGCGAGGCGAGGTTGGACATGAAGGGCGCGTAGGGCTCGTTCAACGTGAACCTGACCGTCAGGTCATCGACCACATCCACGCTCTTGATCGAGGAGAAGAAGAACGAGAGTGGAAAGGGGCCCGTGGAATGGAAGGGATGGTCTTCCTTGAGCATGCGGTCGAAATTGAACTTCACCGCTTCGGCATTGAAGGGAGTGCCGTCATGGAAGGTCACGTCCTTGCGCAGGCTGAAGGTATACTCGAGGCCATCCTCCGAGATCGCCCACTCGGTCGCCAGCGCCGGCTCGATGTCGAACGTGCCGGGGGTGTTGCGCACCAGCCCGTCATAGACGTTGACCGCGATGCGGAAGTCGTTGGCGGCGGTAGAGACATGTGGGTCCAGCGACGCCGGCTCGGCAATCTGGCCGACCACCAGCACATTGGGCGGTGTCTGTGCCAGGCTCGGTGAGGCCAGGCCCAGGGCCGTGGCTGCGAGCAGAAGCGACGCGACGGCTCTCCATTTGCGATGCATGCGAACCTCCTTTTTCCCTCGCCCTTGCCTCGCGAGGGAGACCGTGAGAAAGGGCAGGACAAATTTATCATCATAAATTTGGACGAGCGTCAAATTATGATGATAAATGTGCATCGGGTATGGAGTCGTCATGACCTTTTCAATCGTTGCACGTGATCCGGTGACCGGCGCCCTGGGTCTCGCCACGGCGACAGCCGGCCCATTGGTGGGCGCTTTGGTGCCGCATGTGCGTAAGGGCCTCGGCGCCGTTGCGACGCAAGCGATGACCAACCCCTATCTGGCCCTGGACATGCTGGATGTGCTTGAGACGCAGTCAGCTGCCGACGCCATGGATGCGGCCCTGTCGGCCGATCCAGAACGCGAGCTGCGCCAGGCAATCGTGGTGGATCGATCTGGCCAGGCAGCGGGCTGGACGGGGTCGGCCTGCGAACCTTATGCCGCCCACATTGTCGCCGACGGTGTCGCCGCCGCCGGAAACATGCTGGCCGATGACGGTGTGCTGGTCGCGATGCTCAGCGCATTCGACGCGCCCGGCGATGCCGGATTGAGCCAGAAGTTGCTGGCTGCGTTGCGCGCCGGTGCTGCGCAAGGCGGAGACAAACGCGGGGTTGGCTCCGCGGCGCTGAAAGTCTGCGGCGCAGAAGCCTACCCCGAGCTCGACCTGCGCATCGACTGGTCTGCCACCCCGATCGCTGATCTTGAACGGCTTTTCGAGATGGCGACCACCGGCAGCTACGCCGATTTCTTCGCGACGGTGAAGCGGCGCCAAATCACCTGAGCCCGGCGAAGTCCGGTTCAGGCGGGCGCGGGCGCGCGTCGGTCAGCCCTTGAGTCCTGTATGAGCCAAGCCCTCGATGAACTGGCGCTGCGCGAAGATGAACACCACCAGCACCGGCAGGGCGGTGAGCGTCGCGGCGGCGAGCTGGGTGTTCCACATCGGCCCCTGGTAGACGTCGACATACTGGGTCAGCGCCTGCGGCAGGGTGAAGTTACCGGGAGTAGTGAGGAAGACGATCGGCTCGAGGTAGAGGTTCCACGAGTGGAGGAAGGTGAAGATGGCGACCGCCGCCAGCGCCGGCTTCGCCAGCGGCAGCGCGATCTGCCAGAAGATGCCGAAGCGGCTCAACCCATCGACCCGTGCTGCTTCCTCCAGCTCCACCGGCAGCGCGATGAAGAACTGCCGCATCACGAAGGTGGCAAAGACGCTGGGCGCGCCGAAGATCGGCACGAGGATCAGCGGCCAATGGGTGTTCACCAGCCCCCATTTGAGAAACATCTGGAACAGCGGCACGATGGTGACTTCCGAGGGGATCAACAGCCCCAGCAGCACCACCATGAAGATCAGGCTGGCGCCCGGAAACTTGATCCGCGCGAACGCGTACCCGGCCATCGAGGAGACGGCCATCGTGCCCACCGTGACGATCGCCGCGATGTAGCAGGAGTTCCAGTATTGCTGCGCGAATGGCTGCAGCTTGAACACTTCCGCATAGGTCGACCAGTCGAAGCGCGACGGGATCAGCTCGGGCGGGAAAGCGAAGATATCGGAGATCGGCTTCACCGAACTCGTCACCATCCACCAGGTCGGAAACACGAACGGGATGGCGAGCACTGAGAGCAGACCATAGAGCGCGACACGGGCGCGCGGCGAGATGTCGTTGGGGGAGCTCTCAGTTTTCATAGAAGACGATCCGTTTGCGCATCTGCCACTGCGCGAAGGTGAGCACCGCGACGATCAGGAAAAGCAGGATCGAGATGGTGGCGCCGTAGCCGAAGCGGTGGAACTGGAAGGCCTGCTGGTAGAGGTAGTAGACCAGCACCGTGGTCGACATCCCCGGCCCGCCCTGCGTCAGCACCGCGATCTGCGCGAACACCTGGAGCGAACCGACAATGGTGATGATCATGGTGAGGAGGATGGTGGGCGAGATCAGCGGCACCGTGATCGCGTGGAACTGCGTGAACCGGCTGGCGCCGTCGACCCGCGCCGCCTCGTAGAGCTCGCGCGGCACCCCCTGCAGCGCCGCAAGGAACAGCACCATGTTGAGCCCGACATTCTTGAACACCTGCACGACGATGACCGAGGCCATCGCGGTGGGCGGTGAGCGCAGCCAGTTGGGCCCGGTAATGCCGATCAGCTGCAAGAGCCCGTTGATGCCGCCATTGGCCTGCAACAGGAAATTCCAGACGATGGTCCAGGCCACCAGCGACACCACCACCGGCGAAAAGAAGATGGTGCGGAACACCGTGATGCCGCGGAGCTTCTGGTTGACGAGGATCGCCAGCAGCAGGGCCAGGGAAAGGTTGAACACCACCAGCCCGACCGAAAACACCGCCGTCGCGCCGAGCACTTCCGGCAGCGCCGGGTCGGCTGCGAGTTTTTTGTAGTTCGCATCGCCGACGAAGCGGAACGTCCCTGCCAGCACGTTCCACTCGTGCAGCGAGTACCAGACCACCAGCCCGAGCGGGATCAGGACGAAGAGTACGATGCCGCAGAGCTGCGGGGCGATGAACAGGTAGCCCGCGAGACTGTCGCGCCGCTCCATGGTCCAGAACGGCCGCCGGCGCGATCGATCAGCGGTGGGAGCGGCAGTGGGCATTGGGGAATCCTGTAATCTTCGACTTGGGCCGCGGGCCCCTTCTCCCCTCAGGGGAGAAGGTGGCGCGGAGCGCCGGATGAGGGGTGAAGCGGCGCGGCCTGCTGGCTCTGGAAGCATGCCGAGAGATTGCACCCCTCACCCAGCTTCGCTAACTCGCTGGCGCTCGCAAGCTTCGCTTCCCTCTCCCCTGAGGGGCGAGGGGAGGGCATCGAGGCCCTCCCCGACCTCGTCACAGCATCGGCTGGATCCGGTCGCACACCGACTTCAACACCGACGGCACATCCGCCTCCGGCACCCACAGCGCGTCGAGCGCCGCACGGGCTGTCTGCTGGATCTCAGCAAACCCCGCATGGCCGGGTTTCACCTTGCCGGTGGCGATCCCCTTGATCACCACGTTCTCGATCTGCTCCGCCGACAGCAGCGGGTTGGCAGCGCCGAGCACTTCGGCGTTGAGCAGGCTCGAGCGCGGCGGCGGGAAGAATTTCGCCAGCTTCTTGGCATTCTCGGGGTTGGTGAAGAAGGCGAGGAAGTCGGCAGCTACCTCAGGGTTCTTGCCCGAGGCGAAGACGCCGATACCGGCCTGGCCGATCACCGCATATTCACCTGCCGGGCCTGACGGCAGCGGCACCAGGTCCCAGCTGAAGGGGTTCTCCTTGGGGAGCAGCGAAGCACGCGAAATCTGCGTGATGGTCATCGCCGCGTCGCCGGCGAAGAAATCGGCGGTGACGCCGGGGCCGGGGATCGCCTTGTCGGTGAAGATCGCCTTGTGGACGAAGCTCATCGCATCGACCATCGGTTGTTCGGTGAACGTGCAGGTCTTGCCGTCGGCGCTCCACGGCGAGGCGCCCCAGCCGTTCCAGATCGCGGCGAGGTTGTCCCACACCTTGTAGTCGAAATCGCGGACGATCAGCCCCTGCTTGCCCGAGGCGGCGACGGCGGTGTTGATCGCCTCGGCCTTGTCCCAGGTCCATTCGCCGGCCGCGATCAGCTCGGCCGGCGTCTGCTGCCCGTCGGCCTTGATCACGTCGTTGTTGACGAACATGCCGAACGGCGAGGTGGAGAACGGATAGGCGTAGATTTCGCCGTCGGCCGTCCACAGCGCCAGGGCGCTCTCGGTCACGTCGCCAAGGTTGTAGTCGGGCGCCGCTTCGAACGTTGCCTTGAGCGGCGACAGCGCGCCCGAGCTGACGAAATCGCTCGCTGTGGTCTCGAGGATCCAGGCGAGATCGGGGGCGTTGCCGCCGGCGATCTGCGTCGTCAGTGTCGTGGTGTAACCGTCGAACGGCAGCGAGTCGAAGCTGACCTTCACGTCGGGATGCTGCGCCGTGTAGGCGGTCGCGATCTCGTTGAACAGCGCCAGGTGCGCCTCGTTGGCGCTCCAGATCGCCATGCGGATATCAGCGGCGAGGGCAGGGACAGCCGCCATCGGAATGGCGATGCCGGCGGCCAGCGCCGCCAGTCTAAGGTCGAACAGTTTCATGGTTTCCTCCTTTGTCGTCGTCTTCTGGTCGTCGTTGCTCGTCTCAGGGGGTCAGTAGCCCCTGACGTCGGGCCAGCGAGTCTCGATGCCTTCGGCATAGAGCCGGGCCTGGAAATCGGTGAGCAATGCGTCGTCGGCCTGGACCTGGTGCGGCGTGACGCCCCGGTTGAGGCAGTACGCGGCCAGCAGCCCCGCCACTTCGCCGATGTTCCATTCCACCGGGTGCAGCCGGTAGCAGCCATTGGTGATGTGGGTGGTGCCGATGGTCTTGCCGGCCGGGATCAGGTTGCTGACCCGCTCCGGCAGCAGCGCCCCGAGCGGGATTTCGAACGGGCACGAAGCCACGTCGATATAGTTGTCGCCGCCGGTCGAGGGGTGGAGGTCGATCCGGTACATGCCGATGCCGACGCTGTCGCGATAGTTCACCGCGCCGCGTTCGCCGCGCACCTCGTAGGAGAGGTCCTGCTCGAGGATCGTCGTCACCGCCTTGATGCGGCGGCTCTCGCGGATATAGGGCGCCATGGCGAGGCCATGGTTGGTGCCGGTGATATCGCCGCGCAGCCGCAGGCCCGGGAAACCCTGTCCGCCATCCTCGCGCGGCGCCTCGGTCTGCAGCCAGTAGAACACGGCATAGGCGAGGTCGGCCGCGTCGCGTAGCCGCTCCTCGTACACGGCTTCCGGCACGTCGATGATCGGGTGCTCGAAATAGTCGAGCATCGGCCAGTTCACGAGGCAGATGTCGGAGGCGTAGGCGCCGGGCACGAAATTGCGCCGTGCCGCGATGCGCCGGAACGTCCAGAGGTTCCCGTCGCCGGGGTTCTTGCGCTGGTCGGCATCGACCAGGGTCGGATCGTCGTCGGGGTTCGGCGTAAAGCTCCGCACCGTGGTTTCGAGGGTGCGCGGATGCGGCGCGACGAAGCCGATCAGCGGCCCACCCCAGAAGCTCGGAGTATAGGCGCGCCACTTGTCGTAATTGCGCGGCTTGTCGCCCACCTGGTTGCCATCGACATGGTCGATGGCAAAGCAGATCGACACCGCCTGCGAGTTGGTCGGCTGCGCTTCGGCCGGCGCCGAGGGCTCGCCGGTGTCGCGCTGGCTCTCGAAGCCGGTGACATATTCGGTGCCGGTCATCGGCAGCAGGTCGCCGAGCTCGGTGGCCTCGATGATGTATTTGCCGGTGACGACGATGCTCTCGCCGCTGTCGCGATGCCTCAGCGTCACCGCCCGCACCCGGTCGCCGTCAACCTCCGCCGAGATCGGCTTGTAGGGCTGCAGCACCGTCAGCCTGCCGCCGCCGCGATACGGCATCAGCATGGCTTCCATCACCGCGAGGCCGACGCGCGGCTCGTGGCAGAGCCGCGACACGAACCCGGCGCCAGGGTTGAGGTCGTTCCAGGCGCGGCTCTTCTCGGTCAGCGGATAGTGGTCGCGATAATATTGCCGGATGCCGTTGCGCAGCGCCCGGTAGGAGCGGGTGATGCCGAACTGCTCGACCCAGCTGTGCTCATCGGGTGGCACCGCCTGGCTGGTCATCTGCCCGCCCAGCCAGTCGAACTCTTCCGTCATGACAACGGTCCGGCCCGAGCGCAGCGCGCCGAGCGCCGCCGCCACGCCGCCGAGGCCGCCACCGATGATCGCGATATCTGCCGAGTATTCTTTCACGTTAAGTCCGTTTGGTTAGGTCGCGTCAGGGGTGAATAGGTCATCAGGTGTCGAGGCGGTCGCTGGGGTGGATGGCGCCGAGGGTGTCGCCCTCCACCGGTTCGCACGGCAGCACCAGCTGATCGCCGGCCGAGCCGGCTTCGATCCGCTCGCACAGCATCTGCGTGGCGCGCCGCGCCATCTCTTCGCGCGGTACCGAGAAGGTGGTGAAACGGGTGCCCGACTGCATAGGGCGGAGGTGGCTGCCGAGCACCACGATCGAGAGATCGCCCGGCACCGCGAGGTTCTGCGAGCGCGCCGCCGCATCGACGATCACCGCGTCGGCCATTTCGGTGAAGAACACCACCGTCGCGCCGGACGCGCGGATCGCCTCGAGCATCGGCAGCGCCTTGCCGCCGACCTCGGGGATATGCAGCGCCAGCTCGGTGCCCCCCGGCGCCGTTTCGGCGTCCGCGAACTCGGAGGCGAAACCCTCCCAGCGATCGACCGAGGATTCGGCACCCTTGCTGGGGCCGACATAGGCGAGCTTGGTATGTCCCCTGGCCTTGGCGCGGCGCACCATCTCGGCGGTCGCCGCGACATAATCGGCGCCGACATAGGGCACCGGCGCACCGGTCGGGCCGCCAATCGGATCACGGCGACCGACGGCGACGAACGGATAGTCCCCAGCCACCAGCCGCTTCAGCTCGGCCCGGTCGAACTCGCGCCCGAGGATCACGCAGCCATCGGCCAGCCGCAGCCGGTTGTTCTCGTCAAAAATCTTGCGCTTGCCGCGATTGGCGGGCGCGCCGGTGAGCAGCAGCAGGTCATAGCCCAGCGTCTGCGCCGTCTCCTCGATGCCGAACAGGAACGGCGCGAAGAAATCCGCCTGCGCGCTCGGGAAGGCTGGTTCATAGGTGAACACCCCGAGAATGCGGTTGAGCCCCTTGGCCATGCGCCGGGCAATCGGGTCGGCGACATAGCCGGTCTCGCGGATCGCCTTCTGCACCCGCTCGCGCGTCTCGTCGGGAATGCGTCCCGCCGCCGCCTTGGCGTCGTTCAGCACCAGCGATACCGTCGCCTGGCTCACCCCGGCAATGCGCGCAATATCCCGCTGTGTAAGGCGTCCGCCCTTGGCCAAGCCGTCCTCCCCGACGTGCTCAATGCTGCTAATACGCATTAGCAGCTAATGCGTATTAGCGGAGGAGACGGAGATGAGTCAAGAGGGGGATGTGGTCGAGTCGAATGGCGCCTTGGCCCCAGCTCCCGCCGTCACTTCCGCGAAAGCTCATGGGCGCTAAGGTATCGACCGCTCTGAGCCAAGCCATCGATCCACCGGAACGGCGCCCCAAACTCGGTGTCATCCCAGCGAAAGCTGGGACCCAACTCGCAGCCGGCGCGGGAGGTGAAATGGGTCCCCTGCTTTCGCAGGGATGACAGCCGGTGGGTGGGCACGACCGTACCTTGGCGCCCATGGCGATAGCTGGGACTCTAATAATCAGCCAGCACGGATGGTGCATTCTCCGATGAAAACGCTCCCGGTGGTACGAGTGAACGATATCCGCAGAATGCGGCCTCCGGGCTACTCGTGATCCACCCATTTCCCCCCGCGCCCCGGCACCTTCGGCGTCGCCAGCATCGCCGTGAGGATGCGGCTCATCAGCGCCTGTTCCTGCTTCTTGCCTTCGGCGGCGTGGCGGAGGTCGACCAGCAGCGCCGAGGTGGCGTTGAGGCGGGCGCAGGCGAGGGTCGCGATATGGAGGGCGAAATCCGGGTTCTGCGACAAGACGTCGAGCGCTTCCTCGATGACGCGGACCCGCACTTCCGTCTCGGCGGTGACGGTGGCGCTGTGCGGCGTGCCGAGCAGCACCGCCATCTCGCCGACAATTGCCCAGGGCTCATCGATCTGGGCGATGTCGACGCCCTCGCGCGACACGGTAAGCCGGCCGGCCTCGAGCAGGTAGAGCCGCCCCGAATAGCTGCCTTCGGTGGTGAGCCGGTCACCCGGGTTGAGCGTTTCGAGCGGCAGCGAGACGGCGAGGGCGGCGAGCGTGGACATCGGCGGGTTCCGGCAGGTTCGAGCGCAGCTTGGGTGAGCTTAGGTGAACCCTCGGTGAAAGTCGTGGGGGGCGCTGGGGACCCGCGCCGGACCCGCCGAAGCGTCCGGCCATCGGGCGCCGACCCATCAGAACGGCGGCCGACGCAGCGTGGAATCTGAAAGTTTTCTGAAATTGCCGCTGCGAGGCGCGCCTTCGCCTCGCATCCGGTGGCCGTCGGGCTAGGCTCGCGCCCACCCCCTGGCACACACTGATTCGACATGGTGACGACTCATGAGGATTGCGCGGCTCATCGCCCTTGTCGCCAACCGGATCGCGCTGACGATCTATGTGTGGGCGGTGAAACTGTGGGAATGGCCCGGACTTCTCGCCGACGAGCGCCCACAATTTATCGTCGACGAGATCGTCTCGCCGGCCCGTGGCGACACCTACGCCATCGTGGTGAAATACGCCAGGTTCGGCTTGGATGACGGGGTCGCTGAACTTGTCGCGGCGCTGGTACGGCAGGGGGTGAACGTCATCGTCGTCTGCAACGGCCAACCGCGGCCCGACCACCTCGACCGGCTGCGTGCCGGTGCCCATCGCCTGTTGGTCCGCCGCAATATCGGCCGCGATTTCGGCGCCTACCGGGCGGCGACGCTGCTGCTCGAGCGCGAAGGGCTGGTTCCCGACCGGCTGCTCTATTTCAACGACAGCGTGATCTACCTCGATGGTCCCGAGCTCGATCGGTTGATCACCGCGCTGCGGGTGACGCCGGCCGGCATGCTGGGGGCGTTCGAGAACCACGAGACCCGCCATCACCTGGGGTCCTTCACCTTCGGCCAGTCGGCCGAGGTGGTGGCGGATCCTGCGGTGCGGCGGTTCTGGCGGCGCTACCGCGCCTACAGTTTGCGGCCGCACGCGATCCTTCGCGGCGAGATCCGGCTGACAACCTTGGTCAAGAGCCGCGGGCACCGGCTCGACGTCGTCTACTCGGCGCAGCGGCTGGCGAGCGAACTGCAACGGCTGCCGGCGAACGAGCTGGCGGGCCTCTGGCGTTACCTGCCTTCGCGCACCCGCGGCAGCGAGCCGGTGGCCGGGCCCGACACGCGGAGCCGGCGCGACCGCCTCATCGACCAGCTCATGGCGAGCTTCATGGACAGCAGCCAGGCGCACTACGCCTTCGGGCTGTTCCACCGCGTGCTGAAGGCGCCGATCATCAAGAAGGATCTCTTGGGGCGCGGCGTCTATCTCGAGCACCAATGCCTGCGGATCCTCGACGACCTGCCGCCGGACACGGCCCAGGCCGTGGTGCGCCTGCTCGCCAATCGCGGTCGGCCGGTGCAGTTGCGCGGCCTTCACCGCTTCCGCTACCGCAACGGGCTGATCTGACGCTCGGCTCGAGGCGTGCATCGGAGGATGGAGCGGCCGCCGCCCCATCGGCCGTCGGCACGGCGAAATCGGCGAGCTCAGCATCGGACCTCCCCAGAACTCGGTGTCATCCCTGCGAAAGCAGGGACCCAACTCACAGCCGGCGCAGGTTGATAGGTGGGTCCCTGCCTTCGCAGGGATGACAGCCGGTGGGTGGGCACGACTTTAGCGCGGTCGGCTCGGTCCGATCGCGCAGCCCACCCTCAGCGGATCTGCCGGCCGGCGCTTTGCAGCGTCTCGAACGCTGCGAACCTCCGGTCGTGCCAGTCCCGCGTCGCGGCCGAGGGCTGGTAGCGTTCGGCGATGTGCGACATGGCGGCCATGGCAGCTGCCGCGTCGGCATAACGGCCTGAAGCCACGGCGCCGAGGATGGCAGAGCCCAGCAGCACCGGCTCCTCCGCCACCGGGGCGGATATTTCGACCCCGCTCGAGTCGGCGAGCAGCTGCCGCACCAGCGGTGATTGCGCCGCGCCGCCGCTGACGACGATCTCGTCGATGGCGATACCCTGCCGGCGCGATGCGGCGAGAATCTGCCGCACGCCATACCCGAGGCTCGAGACACCGGCGAGATAAAGCCCGATCAGGCTCTCCAGCCCGCGCTCCATGCCAAGTCCGGCGATGAGCGCCCGGGCCTCCGGATCGGCGAAAGGCGCGCGGTTGCCGAGGAACTCGGGCACCACATGCAGGCCGCCGACCAGTGTCGGCACATCCGCCTGCCGCAGCCGCTCCGCCGCCGTGCGGCTCAGCCAGGCGACCAGCCCGAGGCCCTCGGCTTTGGCTCTTGCCTCGGCTTCCGCTGCGGCGGGGTGGAAGCGCACCAACTGGTCGATCGCCGCCCCGGCGGCCGACTGGCCGCCTTCGCTGAGCCAGAAGCCGGGCACCATGGCCGAGAAATACGGCCCCCAGACGCCATCGACGAAGGCCGGCTCTGCCGTCGAGGTCATCGTGCAGGCCGAGGTGCCGAACACATAGGCCATGCGCCTCTCGACGCTGCCGCCGTCATCCGCGGCGCCGACCGTGCCGAGCCCGCCCGCATGCGCGTCGATCAGCCCGGCGGCCACCGGCACCCCCGACACGAGGCCGAGTTCCGCGGCGGCCTCGGGCAACAGCCCGCCCGCCAGCGGCGTGCCCGCCGCGACAATCTCGGTGCCGATGCGGGCAAAGCCTTCATCGGCCAGCGCTCCGAGGCCGATGCCGCGGAAATACTCGGCGTCCCAGCTCTGCTCATGCGCCAGATAGGTCCATTTGCAGGTCACCGTGCAGATCGAGCGCGCGAGGCTGCCGGTGGCGCGCCAGCTGAGGAAATCCGGCAGGTCGAAGAACTGCCAGGCGCTGTCGAAGCTCTCCGGCAAATGCTCCCTGAGCCAGAGCAGCTTCGGCGTCTGCATCTCGGGCGAGATGGTGCCGCCGACATAGCGCAGCACCGCGTGCCCGCCGCGGTTGATCCGCGCCGCCTGTTCGCGGGCCCGGTGATCCATCCAGACGATGATATTGCGCTCGCGCTCACCCGAGGCGCTGACCGAGATCGGTCTGCCGCCTTCCCCCAGCACCACCAGCGAGCAGGTCGCATCAAAGCCGATGCCGGCAATGCTCTGAGGCGCTACGCCCGCGGCGCTCACCGCCTGGCGGACGCTGCGGCAGACCGCAGCCCAGATGTCCTCGCTCGATTGCTCGGCGATGTCGCCGGCCGCCTGGAACAGGGCAATGTCGTGCTTGCCGACCCCGAGCTGCCGGCCGCTGGCGTCGAACACCCCGGCGCGGGCGCTGCCGGTGCCGACGTCCACCCCAATGAAATGCTGCAGCGCCATCTCAGAGATCATTGCTCTGCGGCAGGATGACGAGGTCGCGGATCGTCACCTTGCGCGATCGGGTCAGCATGAACAGCACCGCTTCGGCCACCTCTGTCGGCTCCATCAGGTCGCCGGCCGCGAGCGCTGCATCGAGCTTTTCCTTGGGCCAGTCGCTGAGCAGCGCCGTGACCACCGGCCCGGGCTGGATGGCGCCGACCCGAATGCCATGCTGTTTCACCTGCCGGCGCAGGGTGTGCACGAACGCCTGCATGGCGTGCTTGGAGGCGGTGTAGATCGGCTCGCCGACCACCGGCACCACGCCGGCCACCGAGCTGGTGACGACGATGTCGCCGGTCTTTCGCTCGATCATGTGCGGCAGCACCGCATGCACGGTGCGGAACACCGCGTTGATGTTGAGGGTTAGCATGCGGTCCCACTGGTCCGGGTCGCCGCTCGCGAAATCGCCTCCGACATAGGCGCCGGCATTGGCGTGGAAAATGTCGAGCTGCCCCGCCTGCTCGAGGATTCCCGGCAGCATCTCTGCCACGCTTTTCGGCTCGGTGAGGTCGATCACCAGCGGCATGGCGTCGGGCCCGAGCTCGGCCGCGAGCTGCTGCAGCTTGTCGCCGGCCCGGTCGACCAGCACGACGCGCGCCCCGGCGGCAAGCAGCGTCCGTGCGCATTCGAGCCCGATCCCCGATGCGGCGCCGGTGATCGCCGCGACTTTTCCGTTGAGGCTGGCGCTCATTGCATTTCCCCGATTTGTCTGCCCTTGGATGCCAGCGCGTCGGCGGCCGCAGCCAGCGCCGCCGGCAGTTCCTCGGCGCCCATCGCCACACGGAACGCTCCCGCCGCCTTGAGCAGGGCGCGGCGTCCGGGGCGCGGATCGGTGGGGTCGACAAAGCCGATCGGCACCATGCCGGCGGCAACCGCCGAACTGATGCCATGCGGGCTGTCGTCCACCATGACGCAGCGCGAGGGATCGACGTCGAGCTCGCTCGCGCAATAGAGCAGCAGGTCGGGCGCCGGCTTCGGCCGCTTCACCTGTTCGGCGCTGAACACGTGTGGCGCAAAGCTCTGCCACAGCGGCAGCTGCCCCAGGCTCGCACCCAGCCGCTCGAGCGTGCTGTTGGAGGCCACGCATTTCGGCCGCTGCAGCGTTGCGACCACCTCGGCAATTCCCGGCATCGCGGTGAGCGTCGTGGCGAACTCGGCATAGAGCCGCTGATGCCAGCCCCCGAACAGGCCCTCGATGTCCTCGAGCCCGTAATCCCTTGCGCACATGGCGCGGATATCCCGCTCGGAATTGCCGGTAAAGCGTCGGTGCGCCTCCTGCGGGGTGATCGCCACTCCGGCCGCCGCCAGCGCTTCGGCGAGCGTGCGGCTGGCGATCGGTTCGCTGTCGATCAGCACCCCGTCGCAGTCGAAGATCACCAGCCCGATGGCGTCGAGCGTCGCCGCCGCGCGGGGCGGCAAGGTATCGGAAATCATCACGCCTCTGCGCCCCGCATGCTGACGGCCCGATCGGGGCGGTCGGTGGTGATCTGGCGGATCGGCTTGTCGAGCCAGAGTTTCAGGTCCGCTTCCTCGTTCGGCACCCAGGCGCCCAGCCGCTCGAGCGGCACCTGGGCCGTGATGGCGTCCCACTCGGCGGCGAGCAGGCTCTTTTCCACCGCGACGATGTCGCTGAGCTCCAGCATGGTATCGAGCCCCGCCTTCAGCCCCAGCCGCTCGGCCGAGTTGCGGTCGAACGATGAGAGCCTGCGGATATGCGGCGCCACCCGGCCGATCTCGACCAGGATCTCCTCGTGAAAGCTGGTGAGGATGCTGCGCTCGGCCAGCCCGAACCGGTCGATCGTCGCCGCCGCCTTCGCTTCGAGCCCAGGGTAAGCCACATGGCCGACGCCGGCCTTCAGCTCCACATGCAGCTCCATCGTGCCATCACGGAAGATCTCGAGCACCTCTTCGAGCGTCGGAATCGCCTCGCCGTCGCTGTCCTTGAGCCGAACGCTGCGGTGCTCTCCGGCTTTCAGCGCGGCAACCGGGCCGCTGCGGTCGGTGGTGCGATCGAGCGTCGGGTCATGGATCACCAGCAACTCGCCATCGGCGGTGAGGTGCACGTCGAACTCGACGCCCTCGACCGGCATCGCCGCGAGCTTTCGAAAGCCGGAGAGCGAATTCTCCGGCCACAGGTTCCGGCCACCGCGGTGGCCGATGATCATTACCATCGTAGAGTTCCTTCAGGGGAATAGGGGGCCGTGAACCGGCGGTGCATTGATCCTCCACCGCGCAGCGGGGGAGGGGGACCAGCGAAGCTGGTGGAGGGGGCGGCCCAAAATACCGGCGCGTGCTGTCGCCCCCCCTCCACCGCCTTCGGCGGTCCCCCTCCCCCGTTCCACGGGGGAGGATCACGGAGAGTCCGGGCGCAACAGCCCCTGCCACCTCACTTCCCCGCATCGACCAACCCGCGGGTGAACCAGCGCTGCATCACAAGGATCACCAGCGCCGGCGGCAGCATGACGAACAGGGCTGCGCTCATCGCGATGTTCCAGGCCGGCGCCGCGTCGGAGACCGGAACCAGTTCCTTCAGGCCCAGGATCGCCGTCTGCATCTCCGGGCCGGTGGTGAACAGTAGCGGCCACAGGTACTGGTTCCAGCCGAACAGGAACAGGATAATGCCGAGCGCCGCGATATTGGCGCGCGAGAGCGGCAGCAGCACATGCCAGAAGAACCGCAGCGGCCCCGCCCCGTCGAGCTTGGCCGCTTCGCAGAGCTCGTCCGGCACCGTCAGGAAGAACTGGCGGAACAGGAACGTCGCCGAGGCCGAGGCGATCAGCGGCAGGATCAGCCCGGCATAGGAGTTGACGAGGTTCCACTGCAGCGCCGTCTCGATCCGGTAGCCGGTAAGGCTTTCGACCAGCCCCCCGAGCCCGATCGTGCCGACCACCCAGCGCAGCGGCCCGCCGGCATCGGCCACCGCCTCGTAGGTGGGGATGATGCGCACCTCCACCGGCAACATCAGCGACACGAAGATCAGCCAGAACGCCGTCATCCGGAACGGAAAGCGGAAATAGGTGATGGCGAAGGCGGCGAGCAGCGACACGACGAGCTTCCCCACCACGATCCCCATCGTCACGATGATCGAATTGAGGAAGGCGCGCGAGAAGTTGCCCTCGTTCCAGGCGGCGACGAGGTTGTCGACAAGGTGTGCCCCCGGCAGCAGCGGGAATGGCGTCTGCTGCACTTCCGAGAGCGTCAGCGAGCCCGCCACCAGGGCGAAATAGAGCGGCAGGCAGACCGCCGCCGCGCCGACCAGCAGCACGGCATGGCAGAAGATCGAGAGCGTCAGGCTTCGGCCCACCATCGCTACACCCCGTAATTGACTTTGCGCTCGAGGGCGCGGAACTGCAGCACCGTGAACACCACGGCGACGATCATCAGCACCACCGACTGGGCGGCCGACGAGCCGAGGTCGAGCTGCACGAAGCCGTCCTGGTAGACCTTGTAGACAAGGCTGTTGGTCGCCCCGGCCGGCCCGCCCCGCGTCATCGCGTCGATCACGCCGAAGGTCTCGAACAGCCCGTAGACGAAGTTCATGACGACGAGGAAGAAGATCGTCGGTGTGATCAGCGGCACCGAAATGGCAAAGAACCGGCGGATATGCCCGGCGCCGTCGAGCGTCGCCGCTTCGAGCAGCGAGGCGGGCACCGCGAGCAGCGCCGCGACGAGGAAGATGTAGTCGTAGCAGACATGCTTCCAGACCGAGGCGATGATGACGAGGAGCTGCGCATCGAACGGCCGCCGGTTCGGATCCCACGGGATGCCGATCGCCTGCAGCATCTCGGCAATCGGCCCGACCGCCGGGTTGAACAGGAACGCCCAGATCACGCCCGAGATCACCGGCGCGATGGCATAGGGCATCAGGATGATGCTGCGATAGAGCCCGCGACCGCGGATGACATAGTCGGTCGCGAAGGCGAAGAGCCCCGCAAGCCCGAGCGTTACGACGTTCTGCACCACCGAGAACCACAGCGTGAACACCGCGCTGTCGCGGTAGTCGGCGCTGGCGAACAGGGCGAGGAAATTGTCGAGCCCGACAAAGATCTGGATGCCGCCGAACGGATCGACCTGCACGAAGGCCAGCGACAGCGCCTTGTAGGACGGAATGAAAAAGAAGAAGACGAGGATCAGCAGCTGCGGCGCCAGCAGGCCCGCGGCCAGCCATGGCTGCTTGAAATGCGCGGTCTTCAGCCCGGCGCTTGAGGCGCTCGGGAACAGCCGACCGAGCGCCAGCCCACCCGAGGTCCGGGAGCGGCGGCTGGCGCCGCCCCCGAGCTCGATGCTGCCATCAGCCGCCGGCATGGAGCTTCTCATACTGGCGGAGGATCTGGTTGCCCTGTTCGACTGCGGCGTCGAGCGCCTGCTGCGCCGTCTTCTCGCCGGTCCAGACGCTCTGCACTTCCTTGACCAGCAGCTGCATCGACTGGTTGTGGTTGCCGAAGCGGAAGCCGCGCGAGTTGTCGGTCGGCGTGCCGCGGCTCAGCTGCAGGATGGCGATCTCCCGGGTCGGGTGCTCGTCATAATAGCCGTCCGCCTTGATCGCCTCGTAGGCCGTCATGGTCACCGGTACATAGCCGGTTTCCTTGCTCCACCAGGCCTGGGTGGCCGGCGAGGCGACGAAATCGAGGAACGCCGCGGCGCCGGCATATTCGGCGTCCGTTTCGCCTTTCAGCACCCACAGGGCGCCGCCGCCGATGGTGCTGTTCTTGGGCTCCACCCCTTCCTCATGCGGGAGGAAGGTAGCGCTCCAGTTGAACTTCGCCGTCGACTCGACGCCGGCATGCGCCGCGGTCGAGGCAACGAAGGTCGAGCACTGGCCTGAGGTGAACAGCTGGTCGGGGGCGAGGCCCTGGCCGGCGAGCTGCAGCACGCCATCGTTCATCCAGCTCTGCAGCCGTTCCAACTGGCCCACCACCATCGGGCTCTGGTTGAAGATGAACTCGGTATCGAGCCCGCCGAAGCCATTGGCCTTTGTGCCCCAAGGCTGATCCTGGATGGCGGCATAGTTCTCGAGCATGCTCCAGAAGAAGTCGTTGGCCAGCACCATCGAGCAGTCCGACACGCCCTTTTCCTTGATGGCGCGCAGCTGGGCATCGATCTCCTGCCAGGTCTCGCCGGGCTTGTCGAAGCCGGCCGCCTTGAAGTGGTCGGCGTTGTACCAGAAGATCGGCGTCGAGCTGTTGAACGGCAGCGCGGCGGGCTTGCCGTCGACGAGGAAGAAGCCGGCGACCGGGGCGACGAAATCGTCCCACTTGATGTCGTAGCCTTCCTTCTCCATCAGCTCGGGCACCGGCACCACGGCGCCGGAATTCAGCATGGTGAGAAAGCCGCGTTCGGCCGCCTGCACCAGGGTCGGCTGCTGGCCGACGCGATAGGCGGCGACCATCGCCGCCATGGTCTCTTCGTAATTGCCCTTGTTGATGCCGACCAGCTCGTACTTGTCCTGGCTGGCGTTGAAATCGACGATCAGCTTGTCGACGATTTCGGCCAGCCGGCCACCCAGCGCATGCCACCATTCGATCTTGGTGCGCTCCTGCGCCAGTGCCCCGCCGGCCTGCAAGACCAGCGCAGCCACGGCAGCGCCGGCAAGCAGCCGGCCGATCACGGCACCATGGCCGCGTTTGTTGCCTGTCATTTTTCTCTCCTCTCGAGCCTCGCCGTCGCTCCTGGCCGGTTGCTCCGGCGTGACCCGCTTCATGGCGGCGAGGATACGAAGGCTAGTGGTCACCGTTTACAAATGTCAAGCGCATGTTACAAATGTATGACACTGCGATGGAGATGCGATTGAGAGCCGACCCTCTACTCATGTCCATGCTGGCCCGAACCTGAGGCGAGGGGCAACAGCGTGGCAATCACAGCGCCGCAGGGCATGTCGGACGAGCAGATGCAGGTGCGCGTCGTCTGGCTCTACTACATGGAAGGCCGGACCCAGGGCGAGATCGCCGATGCGCTCTCCACCAACCGCCTTCGCGTCAACCGCATCATCAGCGAGGCGCGGCGCACCGGCCTCGTCACCATCACACTCAACTCAAAGCTCGCCTCATGCGTCGAGCTCGAGCAGCAGCTGATCAAGACCTTCGGGCTCAAACGCGCTATTATCGTGCCCACCCCCGAGGATGCGGCGCTGGTGCCGGTGCTCCTGGGGCAGGCGACCGCCGATTATGTCGGCCAGCTGCTGGCCGACGGCACCATGACCGGCATCGGCGTCGGCTGGGGCACCACCCTGCGCGAAACCGTGCGGCACATGCCGTCGCTGAAGCGCCCCGAACTCCTGGTCAACTCAGTGATGGGCGGGCTGACCCGCGGCATCGAGATCAACACCTTCGACATCGCCGGCGATCTCGCCCGGCACCTGGGCGCCGATTGCGCCTATCTCGCGGCCCCGATCTATGCCGGCAGCCCGCAATCGCACGACGCGATCATGACGCAGGATGTGTTCCAGGAGGCGTTCGAGCAGGTCGGCCGCAACGACCTGATCCTCCTCACCATCGGCGATATGACCGAGCGCTCGCTGCTGATGCGCTATGGCCTGCCGCGCGACGTCACGATCGACGAGCTGGTGGCGGCCGGCGCGGTGGGCGACGTGATGGCGCAGTTCGTCGATGCCGCCGGCCAGCCCATCGACCACCCGATCAACCGCCGCGCCATCGCCCTGCCGCTCGAAGCCCTGCGCAAGGTCCCCAACGTGGTGTTCGCCTCAGGCGGCGCCAACAAAACCCACGCCATCGCCGCGGTGCTGCGTTCGGGGCTGGGCAGTGCGCTGGTGTGTGATGAGGCCACGGCGCGAGCGGCGATGGGGATTGCGCTGGGGGCGGTGTAACGCTCCCCTAAAACTCGCCTGAGTTGACGATATGTTCACTTTATGTTCTGATCGCGTAGGCAGGACAGCATGACAAATTCTCAAATCAGGCGCGAATCGGTATCTCTGCACTACCCAAACCTACTCGGGACCGGTGTCGTGCCGACCTTCGAATGGAAAAGCTATTCAGTGAAGCGCGCCGCCAAGGAGCCGCTTCTGGATTTCATCTTGCGCGGACTGGAGATGCGGGGATGCAACGTCCTCTATGCGTCTCCATCAACAAGAGCACCATTCTACATCGTCTTCGACGGTCCTACAGGCGAGCGGCACGGCATCTTGGTCTATGCGTTCTTCGCCAACTCGCGGCCAACACGAAACAGGCCGAAGGACGAGCATCGTTTCCAAATTAAGTACGGCAGTGACTTGAAGACGATCCTGGAGGTAGGCGTCGATCCTCAGCAACTGGTTACGACGCTGTTCATGGGCATCGACCCCGAGGAAGAGATTTTTGTAGCAGCCGATCCGCTTATGAACTCCCCTTCACCGATGTCGAGGTCGGTCGAATTCAAGGATGAGAACGTGGAGGCCATCCACAAAATCGGATGGGTGACGTGGGAGCGTGATCGCAGGCAGGGGAAGTCCAAAGATCGCGCTACGGCGGATTTAGAGGACGAAAGGACTGAAGTGCTCATTGGGGCTAAGCAGGAACGGCTGCTAGACCTAATTTCCTTGGAGAGAACCGCTTTTGGCCTGGATCCGGGTGAGAGGCACCTAGTCGCTGACAAGTTTCGCATGCTTTCTTCTATGTCCGGCGCGGGATCCCACGCTCTGGTGCAAGAGCTGGGCATGTCCCCGGACGCGCTATTTGACTTAATTCAAGGCACCAGTCGGTTACGAATGGCGGTCCGAGGTTGGGTCGCTGAGCAGCACCTCGTCGACGAACTGAAGCAGCTAGATGGAGTTACCGACTGCGTTCGTCTTTTGGCCGAGGGGCAGCCGGACATTAGTCTGCGCTGGAGAGGTGGGCAGCCAATTCTCATTGAGTGCAAAAACTCTCTGCGGGTTACCTACTCGGATGGCACGCCAAAAGTGGACTTTCAGAGGACACGGGCGTCAAAGGGGGACCCGTGTTCGAGATACTATCGGTCCTCTGATTTTCCCGTGCTTGCTGCTTGCCTTCATGCCGTTACAGAGAACTGGGAGTTTCGTTTTGCGCTCACCTCAGAGTTACCGCGCCATTCTACTTGCGACGGAAGGATCGGCAATCTGGTGAGAGTGCAGGAACCGACCTTTGTGCGTAACGCTACTGAGCTATTTGGCAGGTACAGCGAAGGCGATCGGGCATGAGTATTGGGAAGCTGAAGGCAATATCGCTGTTTAGCGGGGTCGGTGGGCTAGATTTCGGTTTTGAAGCAGCGGGATACGAAACCCGAGTAGCGCTCGATTTTGACGCGATCGCATGTGCGACGATGCGATTGAATAGGCGATGGCCGGTGGTTGAGGGCGCCATAGAGGACATCTCGTCGGCCCAATTGCTCAAGGCAGCAGGATTGGAAATCGGTGAGGCTGACGTACTAATCGGCGGACCGCCATGTCAGCCATTTAGTAAATCTGGGTATTGGTCGAAAGGAGACGCGCGGCGGCTTGACGATCCCAGAGCTGACACCTTGCATCAGTACCTTCGAGTGCTGAGAGATGCCCGCCCACAGGCCTTCCTGTTGGAGAATGTACCGGGACTGGCGTACCAAGGAAAAAGCGAAGGGGTAGAGGTTGTTCGCCGGGGAATAGAGCGGATCAACTCCGACGTCGGCGCGAACTACTCCTTTGAGGTCAAGGCACTGAACGCCGCCAGTTTTGGCGTACCTCAGTTGCGTGAACGCGTGTTCATCGTTGGGTCGAGAGATGGCACCGCTTTTCGATTCCCGAAGCCTACCCACTTTGCACCGGGCAGCGAGGAAGCGCTAGCTGGCCGGCAGACCTACAGGACGGTTTGGGACGCCTTCCACGATTTGAAGGACGTGGATCCACTGGGGCTTGAAGTCAAAGGAAAATGGTCTGAACTCCTTCCCTCAATTCCCGAGGGACAAAACTACCTGTGGCACACCGACCGGGGGGGCGGCGCCCCTCTTTTCGGATGGCGCCGGAGATACTGGAACTTCCTACTCAAGTTGTCTAAGGAAAAACCGTCCTGGACAGTCCAAGCACAGCCGGGACCCGCTACCGGACCATTCCATTGGGACAACAGGCGGCTTTCGACGAACGAGCTTTGTCGTATCCAAACCTTCCCGGACGGGCTGGTTTTCGATTGCAGCCAGAGCCAAGTCCAAAAGCTCGTGGGGAACGCGGTGCCATCTGCATTGGCAGAAGTGCTGGCGCGCGAGATGGCATCTCAGTTCTTTGGCGTTGATGAGGCGCTATCTCCGCCTGTCTTGGCACCAAAATCAAACGCGCCACCGCCGCCACCTGCGACAATTCGTCGAGTGCCAGCGCAGTACCTGCATCTCATCGGGTCAGACTCAGCTCATCCTGGAAAGGGAATGGGGCGGAGCGCTATTGCCCGCACGGACAATGTGTAGAGCCAGCTACGGGCTGTTTGCGTAGCCACTTGGCCTCGCACCCGTCTCGACAGTTGCTGCGGCGAGGTAGGCAGTGTTGCTGGACTGACGCCATCAGGCTAGAGCTGCCGGCGCAGGTACGACGTCTTTGCGCATCTGGAAAGAGCAAGAGCCCCCTCACTCATCCCCCATCTTCAGTGCCTTGATAAACGCCTCCTGCGGAATCTCCACACTCCCGAACTGGCGCATCTTTTTCTTGCCCGCCTTCTGCTTCTCGAGCAGCTTCCGCTTACGGGTCGCATCGCCGCCATAGCACTTCGCCGTCACGTCCTTGCGCATGGCGCGGACGGTTTCGCGGGCGATGATCTTGCCGCCGATGGCGGCCTGGATCGGGATCACGAACAGGTGCGGTGGGATCAGGTCCTTGAGCTTTTCGCACATGATGCGGCCACGCGTTTCGGCAACGTTGCGGTGCACCAGCATACTGAGCGCGTCGACCGGCTCGGCATTGACCAGGATCGACAGCTTCACCAGGTCGCCCTCGCGGTAATCGGCGAGTGTATAGTCGAAGCTGGCATAGCCCTTCGAGATCGACTTCAGCCTATCGTAGAAATCAAAGACCACCTCGTTGAGCGGCAGGTCGTATTCGACCATGGCGCGGTTGCCGACATAGGTCATGTTGCGCTGGATGCCGCGCCGATCCTGACAGAGTTTCAGGATCGAGCCGAGATACTCGTCGGGGGTGAGGATGGTGGCCTTGATCCACGGCTCGCTGATGTGGTCGATGCGCACCACATCCGGCAGGTCGGCCGGGTTGTGCAGCTGCAGCGTCTCGCCATTGGTGAGGTGCACCTCGTAGACCACGCTCGGCGCAGTGGCGATCAGGTCGAGGTTGAACTCGCGGCTCAGCCGTTCCTGGATGATTTCGAGGTGGAGAAGCCCCAGGAAGCCGCAGCGGAAACCGAAGCCGAGCGCGGCCGAGGTTTCCATCTCGTAGCTGAAGCTCGCATCGTTCAGCCTCAGCTTCCCCATGGCGGCGCGCAGCTCTTCGAAATCCGAGGCGTCGACGGGAAAGAGGCCGCAGAACACGACCGGCTGCGCCGGGCGGAAGCCGGGGAAGGCGCTCGCGGTTGGGCGGCGATCGTCGGTGATGGTGTCGCCGACATTGGTATCGGCCACTTCCTTGATCGAGGCGGTGAAAAAGCCGATCTCGCCGGGGCCCAGTTCGCCGATATCGACGAGCTTGGGGGTGAACACGCCGACGCGGTCGAGCTCGTACGCCGCGTTGGCATTCATCATCCGGATCTTCTGGCCCTTCTTCACCGTGCCATCGATGACCCGGATCAGCACCACGACGCCCAGATAAGTGTCGTACCAGCTGTCGACCAGCAGCGCCTTCAGCGGCGCGTTGATATCGCCCTTCGGCGCCGGCAGGCGCTCGACGATCGCTTCCAGCACCTTGTCGATGTTGAGGCCCGACTTGGCGGAAATCTCCACCGCGTCCGAGGCATCGATGCCGATCACGTCCTCGATCTGCTGCTTGACGCGCGGGATGTCCGCCGCGGGCAGGTCGATCTTGTTGAGCACCGTCACCAGCTCATGGTTGGCATCCATGGCGTGGTAGACATTGGCGAGGGTCTGCGCCTCGACGCCCTGGCTGGCATCGACGACGAGGAGCGAGCCCTCGACGGCGGCCAGCGACCGGCTGACTTCGTAGGCGAAGTCGACATGGCCGGGCGTGTCGATCAGGTTGAGGATATAGGTCTCGCCGTCGGTGTGCTTGTAGCTCAGCCGGACGGTCTGCGCCTTGATGGTGATGCCGCGCTCGCGCTCGATATCCATCGAGTCGAGCACCTGCTCCTTCATCTCGCGCTGCTCCAACCCGCCGGTGAGCTGGATCAGCCGATCGGCGAGGGTGGATTTGCCATGGTCGATATGGGCGACGATGGAGAAATTGCGAATATGGTCGAGCGGTACGGACATGGGCCGCTGATACCAGAGCCGTGTGGCCGGGCAAAGATGGTTTATCGGGGGTTAACAGCGGCGGATGCGTAGCCGCGTCCGCGCTGCGATGACGTGACCACGCGCCGCCTGGGCGTGCTAGGCTTCCGGCACGGCGCGATGGAGAGCCCGGCCACGCGCTGAGCCCCCGCGAGGCGCGGGGGCGGGGTCAGATCGGGCAAGGGGGCGGACAATGGCAGACAGCAGCGACTACGCAGCGCGTTTCGACGTCGATTATCCCGGCCAGATGGACCGGCTGACCACCTTCTTCCGGCTGATCTGGGCGATCCCCATCGTCATCGTCCTGAGCCTCCTCACCGATGCCGGCGGCTACTATTATTACGATGCGGCCGGCAACGCGGTGAAATCGGCGGGCGGCGGCATCACCGCCGGGCTGTTCGGGGCCACCGTGCTGATGCTGGTGTTCAGGCAGCGGTATCCGCGCTGGTGGTTCGATTTCGGGCTCGAGCTGGCGCGCTTCAGCGCCCGGGTCAGCGCCTACCTGTTCTTGTTGACCGACAAGTATCCCTCGACCGTCGAGGCGCAATCGGTGCACCTCGATGTCGCCTATCCCGAGGCGGCGGAACTCAACCGCTGGCTGCCGCTGGTCAAATGGCTGCTGGCCATCCCGCACTATATCGTGCTGGCGGTGCTGGCCCTCGTCGCCGTGCTGGTGACCATCATCGCGTGGTTCGCCATCCTCTTCACCGGCAGCTATCCGCGTGGCCTGTTCGATTTCGTCGTCGGCGTCGGCCGCTGGTCCGCCCGGGTCTGGGCCTATGCCTTCCTCCTCGTCACCGATGCCTATCCGCCATTCAGCCTGCGCTGACGCGCGCTCGAAAGCCTGACGCTGGCTGGCAGGGTTGCTGCGCTAGAACCACCTGGAGTGCTGGGCCGAGCCGGCCCGGCGGCACCGGAGGGCGAGATGGATTCGGAGACACGACGCGGCTTTGCGTTCAACCACGGCAACTGGGTCATCACCAACCGGCGGCTCAAGGCGCGCGGCGTCGGGGCCACCGAGTGGGACGAATTCATCGGCTACGCCACCGCCGAGTTGCGGATGGATGGCGCGGTCTCGATCGACGAAGCCGATTTCCCCGACCGGGGGTTTCGGGGCATGACCCTGCGTGTCTACAACCCCGAACGCGACGAGTGGGCGATATACTGGATCAACTCGAACCGCGGCCTGCTCGAGCCGCCGGTGTTCGGCCGCTTCGAAAACGGCCGCGGCAGCTTTGCCGGCGACGACATGGATGGCGACCGGCCGGTCAAAGTGCTGTTCGACTGGAGCGGCACCGACACCGAAACCCCGCGCTGGAGCCAGGCGTTTTCCTACGATGGCGGCGACAGTTGGGAGACCAACTGGGTGATGGAGTTTCGCCGGCCATAGGCGCAAAAGCTGCAGTCGGCGCGCCTCTCCCGCTTGCGGGGGAGGGGGACCAGCCGGAAGGCTGGTGGAGGGGGGAGCCCCACGCGCTGATCGCGGCCAAGGGCATGGCTGCCCCACGCACCGACGGTACGCGGCCGGGGCAGGCGCCTGCGTTTGCCGCTCCCCCCTCCACCACGCTGACGCGCGGTCCCCCAACGGTGAGCGCCCTTGGCGCTCATCCGTGACCCCGCAAGCGGGAGAGGTTGCGCCGACTGATGGCAACAGCACTCGCCAAAACCGGGTCGCTTCCCCCACCGCCTTCGGCAAATGTCCCCCCATCACAGGAGACCGCCATGACCCTACATTATTCCGGAATGCCCTCTGACCTTGCCGCCGCCTACCGTGCCGGCGCCCCCGATGCCAACGGGCAGGCGCCCGAACGGCGCATCTCCGACGGCGACGGGGTGCCGTGCCGGCACTGCCTCGAGAACGTCGCGGCGGGCGAGCCTTACCTCGTCCTCGCCTATCGTCCGTTCCCGGCGCCGCAGCCCTATGCCGAGCTCGGGCCGATTTTCCTCCATGCCGAGGCCTGCCCGGCCTATGCACCGGCAGCCGGCCTGCCGGAGCGCGAGCAGCGCGGCAAAAGCGGCCGCATCTTGCGCGGTTACGGCGCCGACGACAGGATCGTCTACGGCACCGGTATCGTGGTGGGGAACGATGGCATCGAGGCAGCGGCGGAGGCGATCCTCGAGCGAGCGGACGTCGCTTACGTCCATATGCGCTCGGCCACCAATAACTGCTTCACCCTCCGGATCGACCGCGCAACCTGACGCGGGGTCGCCGCGTTCGGGCACTATGCGCTTTATCCTCGCCTGCCTGTTCGCCAGCATGAGCTTTGCCGCCCTGGCGCAACAGGCAGGCGACGCGACCGTGCCGCCGCCCAAGGCGCGGCCGGCGGAGCTCTCCGCCGAACCGGCAGTAAAGCTCCCCCGGCATCGACCGGCCGCAACGCCTGAACAGCCCGCCGAAATACCCGCGCCGACCTCGCCGGCCACCGATCCGATCGGCCCGCCGCTGCCGCCTGCCGAGCACACGGCGGAACCGGCAGAGCCGACTGCCCCGCCGCGCATCTACCAGACGGCGTGCCCCGCCGTGCTGCTCGGCAAGGTGGAGGCCAAGGCGCTGCCGCCGATCGAGGAGAAGCAGTGTGGCACCCAATCGCCGCTCTCGGTCACCGGGGTGCTGGCCAATGGCCGCATGGTGCCGGTAGCGGGCGGCGTCGAAACCGATTGCGGCATCGCCTCGGCCCTGCCGGCCTGGATCGAATCGATCGACAGCTACCTCATGGCGCGCGACAACACGCGGATCGCCGAAGTGGTGGTCGGCACCTCCTATATGTGCCGCAACGTCAACAATGCCAGCACCGGCAACCTCAGCTTCCACGCCTTCGCCGACGCCCTCGACGTGGTCGGCTTCAAGCTCGACGACGGCCGCTTCGTCACCGTCGAGGGCGGCTGGGCCGATGCGCTCTCACCCGAAGGCCGGCTCCTGCGTTTCGCCCACGATTCCGCCTGCGCCCATTTCACCACCGTGCTCGGCCCCGAGGCCAACGCCGAGCACCACGACCACCTGCATGTCGACCTGGGCTGCCACGGCAAGACCTGCACGGCGCGGATTTGTGAGTAGGGGTCTTCCAACTCACCGTCTATCGGCTCGACCCACCGCAATCACCCCAAACTCGATGTCATCCCAGCGAAAGCTGGGACCCAACTCTCCTCTGGCGCGGACGGTGAAATGGGTCCCAGCTTTCGCTGGGGTGACAGCCGGTGGGTGGGCGACGTTGAGGGCAAGAGCCGCTCGCGTGCTGCTTTCAGCTGATCCCCGGCCACCCCAAACGCGGTGTCATCTCCGCGAAAGCGGGGACCTCCGTTGGCGATGGTGAGGGCTGCGCGAAAACAGAGGTTCCCGCTTTCGCGGGAATGACTCCGTGGGTGGGCCAACAAGTGCTCACCCCACCGGCGAGCAGTCCTTGCGCATGAACGCCACCACCATCACCGTGCCATCCTCGAAGCGATATTCGCCGCGGCCGCTGACGTGGTAGCCGAAGGCCGAGTAGAAGCTCTTGGCGTTGAGCGAGGCGCGGACATTGATCTCGTGCACGCCATGCGCGCTCACCGTCGCTTCCATGGCGCCGAGCAGCGCGCGGCCGATGCCGCGGCGGCTGAGTTCGGGCGCCACATAGCAGGCAGCGATTTCGCCGGCTTCCGGCAGCACGACGCCGAAGCCGGCAAGCCCGCCATCCTGTTCGGCCAGGAGCGTCAGCCCGCCATCGTCCTGCGTCTCGCGATAGCGCCGCTCGGCGCTCGTGAGCGTCACCGGCGGGCTCCAGTGCGCCAGCACCTCGCGCGGGTAATACGGCGCCCCGAGCTGATGCACCGCGGTGTGGTGCAGCGCCGCAATCGCCAGCGCATCGCCCAGCCGTGCCGGGCGGATCACCAGGGACAAGGCGGCGGGCATCGGCTCAGAGCGCGTCGTCTTCGCGGCGCGGATGGTGCGTCGGCAGGTCGGCCCAGTCGCGCGGCGTCCAGTTATTGGTCCAGTCGCGGGCCTGCGGCTTGGGCGAACGGCTGCGCAGCTTCGAAAACAGAGTCTTCATCTTCATCTTTCTTCTCCCGCTTGGGATGGGCGGCCGATCTAGCCTCGGGCCGCTGAACGGCCCATGAACTGGCCTGTCAGGTGGAAATCGACTACAGCAGCGCCATGTCGCTTCCCGATGATCCCGGCGTGCCCGACCCGGCCGCGCCGTTCGAAATCTTCCTCGTCGCCACCCCCGGGCTCGAGGCGGCCCTGCGCGCCGAAGCGGCCGCGCTCGGCTTTGCCGAACCCAAACAGGTGGAAGGCGGGGTGACCATTACCGGCGGCTGGCCCGATGTGTGGCGCGCCAATCTCGAGCTGCGCGGCGCCACCCGCGTGCTCGCCCGCTTCGCGACTTTCCGCGCCATGCACCTGGCGCAGCTCGACAAGCGCTCGCGAAAGCTGCCCTGGGCCGCGCTCCTCCGCCCCGATGTAGCGGTGGCGGTCGAGGCCACCTGCCGCAAGTCGAAAATCTATCATGCCGGCGCCGCCGCGCAGCGCGTCGCCACCGCCATCCGCGAGGCACTGGGCGTTCCGGTGCGCGACAAGGCGGCGCTCACCGTGATGGTGCGGATCGAGGACGATCTCGTCACCATCAGCGTCGATACTTCCGGCGAGCCGCTCTACAAACGCGGCCACAAGGAGGCGGTGAACCGCGCCCCGATGCGCGAAACCATGGCGGCTTTGTTCCTTGGCCAGTGCGGCTACAGCGGCGCCGAGCCGGTGCTCGATCCGATGTGCGGCTCGGGCACCTTCGTCATCGAAGCCGCCGAGATCGCCGCCGGCCTGCAACCGGGCCGCTCACGCGATTTCGCCTTCGAGCAGTTGGCAACCTTCGATCGGGCCGGCTGGGAGGCGCTGCGCTCGACCGCGCGCCGCGAACCGACGGTGCGGTTCTATGGCAGCGACCGCGATGCCGGCGCCGTCGCGATGAGCAGGGCCAACGCCGAGCGCGCCGGGGTCGCGGGGTTCACCGAGTTCCGGCAACTGCCGGTGGGCGAGCTGGAACGTCCGCCCGGCCCGCCCGGCCTCGTCATCGTCAACCCGCCCTTCGGCGCCCGCATCGGCGAAAGCTCCTCGCTCGGCCCGCTCTATCGCAGCCTCGGCAGCGTGCTGCGCGAGCGCTTTTCCGGCTGGCGCGTCGGGCTGATCACCACCGAGGTCGGCCTGGCGCGCGCCACCGCGCTGCCATTCCTGCCCAACGGCGCCCCGGTGCTGCATGGCGGGCTGCGGGTAACGCTCTATCGGACGGGTGTGTTGCAGTAACGGCGGCGCGTGGCACGAACGGTGCCCCTCGCGTACCCTCGCCCCTTCTAGCGGACGCAAGAGCGTCCGCGGAGGGAGAGGGTTAGGGTGAGGGGCGCCAAGCAAACCGGCCGAGCAGCTAACCTCTTCCCTTCTCCCCTCAGGGGAGAAGGTGGCCGAAGGCCGGTTGAGGGGTGAAGCGGCGCCACGCGCGCTCGCTGAAAAGCTGAACCCCTCACCCGATTTCCGCTACGGACCTGAAGGTCCTAGCTGCACTACCCTCTCCCCTCAGGGGAGAGGGGAACATCGGCAGCCGCGGAGCGCTTGGCACCCCTCACCCCAGCCCTCTCCCCCCGCGGACGCTCTCGCGTCCGCTAGGAGGGGCGAGGGGGCGGTGTGGCGCTGTCCGTGCGTAACTAAGCCCCTATGCACCCATCAAACCGCGGGTGGTGCACCGGCAGATCCGCCAGTTCGCGCGCGCTCATCTGGCTCAGCGGGTCGTTGCCCGTCTCGCCGCCATCGATCTCGAACAGTCGCGCCAGCCAGAGGCGCAGATCAGTCAACAGGTTGTACATTTTGAAGCCCTCCTTGGGTGCGGTGTACGGCCTAATATGTGCTTTGAGGCTGCGCGCGCCAATCGACAAGAGTTTCGCCTCGGTATAGAAAATCTATATGCCCAGCCCGTTCCCCATTCCGCTCAATGCCATCCGCGCCATCGAGATCGTGGCGCGCCGCGGCGCGCTCGCGCCCGCCGCCGAGGAGCTCGGGGTGACGCCGGGCGCCGTCAGCCAGCACCTTCGCCGCGCCGAGGAGCGGCTGGGGCTCGAGCTGTTCGAACGCACCCCGCAGGGCCTGCGGCCGACCGCTGCCTTGCGCCAGATCCTGCCGCAACTGACCAGCGGCTTTACCGCGCTGGCCGACGCAGTAGGTACCCTCAAGCCGGGCGACGAGAAGGTGCTGACCCTCACCGTGGGCAGCGTCTTTGCCTCGCGCTGGCTGATCTGGCGCATCGCCAAGTTCAACAAGCTGCACCCCGAAATCGAGGTGCGACTGGTAGTCACCGGCACGATGATCGATCTCGCCCATTCCGACATCGACGTCGGCATCCGCTTCGGCCGCGGCAACTGGCCGGGGTTGAGGGCCGAACTGGTGGGCGGCTCACGCTACAGCCCGGTGGTGGCGCCACCCCTGGCGAAGCGCCTGCATTCGCCTGATGATCTCGCTCATGTACCGCTGATCCGCGACACCGCCTCGATGCTGCCCTGGGAGCCGTGGTTCGCGGCCGCCGGGGCAGAACCCCTGGAACTCACCGGCCCACGCTACGACGACCCGGCTCTGGCCTTCGACGCGGCGATCTCCGAGCAGGGGGTGCTGATGGCGGTGGATATGATGTCGGCCGACGCGGTCAGCGACGGCCGCCTCGTCCGCCCCTTCGCCACCTCCGTCGAAAGCGACCTCGGCTACTGGCTGATCGTCGCCGAAGGCCGGCGCGAGCCGAAAAAAGTCCGGCTGTTCCGCGACTGGCTGCGCGCCGAAGTGCCGGATTCAGCCGAGGGCTATGTGGCGCAGGTGAAGCGGCGGGAGGGGTAGGGGGCGGCACCGTGGCTCCGCGCACCCCCTCCGAGCTACGCTAAGGTCGCTGCGCGACCTAGCTTCGCTTGCCTCCCCCGTCTAGGGGGAGGTGGGCATCGAGTTATAGGCTCGATCTCGCCTAACCCACCAGCGGGCACCCTCCCCCTTTGCGGGGAGGGTTGGGGAGGGGGGGAGCAGCAGGCGCGAAACGGCCAGCCCTTCACTCCACCGCCAACGCCACCAGTTCCCCGGTCTGCGTCAGCGGCACGTACACCACCTTCCCCTCGACCCACAGATCCGCCGCGCCCGGCGCCAGCGTCGCCAGCGTCGTCACCTTGTCGTCCGCGTAGCTGAGGATGGCACCGGCGGGGTTGTCGTCGAACACCAGGCTGTCGCCGAGCCGCGCTACGCCGTCGGTCAGCGCCACTTCCATTGCGCCGCTGAGCGGAGTGATGGCCTTGGTGCTCAGGTCTACCGCCTGCAGCCCGCCTTTGCTGTCGAAGGTGAAGTCGGGCTTCATGCCGGTGCCCATCGAGCCGACGATCAGCGTCTTGCCGTCGATCAACAGGCCGTTCGGCGTCGCCAGTTTCTCGTCGGCCAGCCACTGCTCCGCCGTGCCGCCCGAGAACTTGTAGATCGCCGAGCCCATGAGGTCGCTGACATAAACATCGGTGCCGTCGCTGGTGACGTCATTGGGGAACATCGCGCCTTCGAGCGCGTGGGTAGTGACGATGCTGCCGTCGCTGAGCTTGATCTCCACGAGGCCATTGCTGTCGGCGACGAACAGGCTGTCGCCGACGATCGCCATGCCCTTGGGGTCGGTGAGCCCAACCGTCCACTGCTCGGTGACGAGTTTGCCATCCGGCGAGACGATCGACAGATAGCCGTCGGCGCCGCCATCGGGCCCGAAGCTCACCATGTTGCCGACGATCAGCCGGTTGTTGGCTTGGTCGAAGATCACTGATTCCGGCATTTTCAGCCCGCCCAGCCGCCAGCTCTCGGTGGCGCTCTGAGCTGAGGCGCCGAGTGTGGTGGCCGCAACGAGGCCGAGGGCGAGGCTCAATCGCAAAAACATGGGTCTTCCTCCGATTATCGATTTTGGCCGGTTTCCGCCGCGTGCGTCCGGCGGCGCCAGCCTAGCGGGCCTCGAACAAGGTTCGGCCTTTGCTCGATATCAGCGAAAGGCATGACCGGGCTTGCCGCGCCCGACGCTCACGTTTAGAATAATTCTAAACTGAATGGCTAGAGCGCTATGTTTGCACGACTTCTTCATCCGCATCGGCGGGATTTCCTCTCTCTCGACGAACGCGAGATCCTCTCGCTGGCGGTTGCCGCCGAGGAAGAGGATGGCGCCATCTACGCCGAAATCGCCGAGCGCTTCGCCTCGCGCTACCCGGCGACCGCAAAGGTGTTCGAAGGCATGGCGGCCGAGGAGGATGGCCATCGGCGCCGGCTGCTCGACCTCTATGTGGAAAAGTTCGGCCCGCGCCTGGTGCCGATCCGCCGCGAGCATGTGCGCGGCTTCATCGAGCGCAAGCCCGTCTGGCTGATGGAAACCATGAGCCTCGAGGCGGTGCGCCAGCTGGCCTTCGAGATGGAGACTGCGGCGTCACGTTTCTACACCGAGGCGGCCGGCCGCAGCACCGATGTCGAAGTGCGGAAACTCCTCGGCGACCTCGCGGTGGAAGAGCGCCAGCACGCCAATCTCGCCGGCAGGCTCGAAGAGCAGGCGCTCGGCGCCGAGGAGCGGGCGTCCGAAAAGAGCGAGGAGCACCGGCAGTTCCTTCTGACCTATGTGCAACCCGGCCTCGCCGGGCTGATGGATGGCTCGGTCTCGACCCTGGCGCCGGTATTCGCCGCGGCCTTCGCCACCGGCAACACCTGGTCGACCTTCCTCGTCGGCCTCGCCGCGGCAGTCGGCGCCGGCATCTCGATGGGGTTCACCGAAGCCGCCGCCGATGACGGCAAGCTGACCGGTCGCGGCTCGCCCATCATTCGCGGCGTGGTCACCGGCGCGATGACCACGCTGGGCGGCCTCGGGCACGCGCTGCCCTTCCTGATCCCGCATTTCTGGACGGCTACCGGGGTCGCCATCGCCGTGGTGGTGATCGAACTCTGGGCCATCGCCTATATCCAGAACCGCTACATGCAGACCCCGTTCTGGCGGGCGGCCTTGCAGGTGGTGCTGGGCGGGGCGCTGGTGTTCGCAGCGGGGATTCTGATCGGGAGTGCTTAGGCTGAGGAAAGGGGGCCTTTGGGCCTGTCTGGGATGCTCAAAAACACTCACGCTTCAGTTGAAGCGGATGGAGCAGCTTCACCGCCAGCCTCTCAACCCGGGCCGCCGGCTATGGCCGTCGCGCTAGTTCGCGACGACGAAGAACACCACGAGCACCAGCACGGCAAACAGCCCGACCAGGAATGGCCACGGCAACAGGTGCAGTTCGTGCTGGGTTTGAAGTCCGTGATCGACGTTTTCGTGGCGGATACCTTGCATAGGCGGCCTCCCGTGATCAGCGCCGGGGGTCATGCCACCGGCACGCCAATCTTAGCACCGTCGGTGGTGAGGCGAAACTGCTCACGCAAAGACGGGCACTCGCAGTCGGCGCACCTCTCCCGCTTGCGGGGGAGGGGGCCAGCCGAAGGCTGGTAGAGGGGGAGCGGCAAACGCTGGCCCTGCCCAGTCCGCCCACCGGAGTGCGTGGGGCACCGCCTCCCACCGCCTGACGGCGGTACCCTCCCCCGCAAGCGGTGGAGGGATCCCGACTGCTAGATCGGCGGCATGCTCACGCCGCCGGCGCGAACACCGTGATCGCCCCCGGCCGGATGCGGAAATGCGCCGGGGTCTGGGTGACGATGTCGCCATCGAGATTGACCGGGCGCGGCTTCTTGGTGCGGATGTCGAACTCGACGCAGCGGGCAGTGCGCACTTCTTCCCAGGCGCCATGCGTGCCCGAGCGGAAAGCCCGGAGCATCAGCGCCAGCTTCCACACATTGTCGATCTCGAGGCTGTAGAGGTCGAGCGTGCCGTCCTCGATGCTGGCATCCTGCTCGATCACCGTGCCGCCGCCATAGTGCCGGCCATTGCCGACGGCGATCTGGTAGGTTTTGACGTTCGAGGTGCCTTCCCGGTTGATGATGGTGGCGCTGAACGGGCGCGCCTGCAGCAGCACCTTGAGCGCCCCGATGGCATAGCCGAGCCGGCCCCAGCGGCGCTTGGTTTCCGCCGTCAGGCCCATGGCGAGGTCGGCGCCGAGCCCGATGGTCGCGACATTGAAGAACGGGTGGCCGTTGACGTCGCCGAGATCCACCTGGCGCTGGTTGCCGGCGACGATGATGTCGGCCGCAAGTTCGAGCTGGGTGGGGATTTCGAGCGTGCGCGCCAGGTCGTTGGCCGTGCCCATCGGCAAAATGCCCATCGGCAGCCCGGCCGCGACCACCCCATTGGCCGCCGCGTTGATAGTGCCGTCGCCGCCGCAGACGATCGCCATGTCGGCCTCGTGCCGGCGTCTGACGATATCGGCCGCCACTTCCCCGGGTGAACTGAACCGCTCGATCTTGACGTCGATGCCGCCGGCTTCCAGTCGGTTGACGATCGGATCGAGGCTTTCGGCACCGCGCCGGGCGTTGGGATTGACCAGCATCAGCGCCCGACGGCGCGCGGGAAGGCTCATAGGCAGGCTCACATTGCGAACGGCCGTAGATGGAGGCGAGAGCAGGAAATCGCAAGAGCGGCCAGATGCCGCCGCCGATGAGTTCAGCTACGTCCTACCTTCCCCACCGGGTGTCATCCCTGCGAGGAGGGACCCATTTCTCCGCTGGCACGGGCTGTGAGTTGGGTCCCTGCTTTCGCAGGGATGACATCGAGTGGGTGGAGCAGACTGTACAAAGCTACTGGCGAAGCGGCGGAAACAGCCCTAGACGCCGCCGCGCGCCTTCACCAGCTCGCGCATCGCTGGCGCTTCGGCATCGGCTTCCAACGCGAGCCCGTGTGCGACCCCGACCCGGTCGAGCTCCGGGCGGTTCTGGCTCGCCTTGAACTTGGCGTCGATGGCGGCAATCTCGATCTCGATGCCGACAATGCCCTTGAGCTGGCCGGCGATGAAGGCGTCCGGCGCGTCCGACACCGCCCACGGCTTCTGCCGGTTGCCTTCGTGCTGGTCGGTTAGGGCTGACACGTTGGCATGCAGCCACGCGGCATCCTCGATCACCCGGGCGCTGCCTCGTGCCTGGACGATCGCATAGTTCCAGGTCGGCACCACTTTGCCGTCCACTGCCTTCTGCGGGTACCAGCTGGGGGTGATGTAGTGTTCGGTGCCCTGGAACACCACGAGCACGTCAGGGTGCTGGCTCAGCGCCTTCCATTGCGGATTGGCGCGCGACATATGGCAGCGCAGCGTCCCCAGCGGGCCTTCCGCTGCGTAGAGCAGGAACGGTATCGGGTTGGCCAGCAGCCCCTCGCCGGCCGAAATCAGCAGTCCGAGCGGATGCGCCGCGATGAACGCCTGCTGCGTTTCGAGGTCGGTCTCGCGGAAGGCCGGTGGCTGGTACATGGGCTATTCCTCTTGAGGTCTCTGGGCTCTTGTCGTCTTAGGGCTGAACCCGTGGTGAACGCCGCTCAGCCCAGCCGCAGCGGTTCCGGTTCGAGCGCCACATGCAGCTCGTGCCGTCCCGCGGCGAGGCCAGGCAGATAGCCGAAAACGAGCTTGTAGTCGGTGGCCTTCAGCCCCGCCACGGCGGCATGCGCATAAAGCTTCTCGAACCCGGCGGCGATCTCGACCAGCGGGCCATCGTGGATGATCCTGAGGTAGCGCTGCGCCGGGATGACCAGCCGCACCATGCCGTCGGGCACTTCGGTTTTCTTCGCCGCGAGGTAGCCGACCAGTTCGCGGTAGATCCCGCCCTCGCGCGACATCGACACTTCGAGAAACGAGCTGGCGCCGGTATCGGTCTCGAACAGCCGGGTCCAGGCGACCGGGATGGCTTTGGGCAGGTCGTTCCAATGCGCCTCGACCAGGACGCCGATGGCGGTCATTTCCGGCAGTTCGACCGTCTCGATCATCGATAGTCCTCAGCGATCAGGCTCGCCGCCTTGCTCCCGATGGCCATGGCGGCGGCATTGGTGTTGGCCGACGGAATGGCCGGAATGATGGAGCAGTCGATCACCCGCAGGGCCTCGACGCCCCGCACCCTGAGCCGCGCATCGACCACCGCCATCGGATCGTCGTCGCGCCCCATCTTCAGTGAGCCCGACGGATGGTAATTGGTCTTCACCGTCTCCTGCGCAAAGCGGGTCATGCCGGCGAGGTCGGTCACGTCCTTGCCCGGCAGGATCTCCTGCTTGATCTTCGATAGGAACGGCTCGGTCTCGAGCAGCCGGCGGGCGTGCCGCATCGAGGCGAGGGTCAGCCGCAGATCTTCCGGGTCGCCGAAGAAGTTGCAGTCGACCAAAGGCTGCGCCGCCGGGTCGGCCGAGCGCAACCGCACCGTGCCGCGCGCCTTGGGGCGCAACAGGCACGAGGTAAACGTCACGCCCCAGGTGGGCTTGGCCTTCGACACGTCGCGGTCCTGGTAGACGATCGGCGCGCAATAAAGCTGGATGGTCGGCCGATCGCCGCCGTCGGGATCGTAGAACAGGCAGGCTTCGATGCCGGTAGTGGTCACCGGGCCTGAGTTGAACAAGACATACTGCAAGCCGTTGCGCAGCATCGGCCAGCCCTTGTCCTGGCCGAAATAGCCCGACTTGCCCTTGGTGGTGGCGATGACAGGGACTTCGTGATGGTCCTGCAGGTTCGAGCCGACACCGGGCAGGTCGGCCAGCACCGGGATCTGGAAATCGTCGAGATGGTCGGCCGGCCCGATGCCGCTGAGCATCAGGAGCTTCGCCGAGTTGTAGGTGCCTGCCGCAACCAGCACTTCGCGCCCGGCCCGTGCCTCGTGCGGGTCGCCGTCGCGGGTATAGGCGACGCCGACGGCGCGGCCGTTCTCGATGATGACGCGGTCGACCCGCGCCTCGGTGACGATGGTCAGCCGCCGGTCGCGCCGCAGCGGGTCGAGAAAGGCCTTCTTGCCGTCCGAGCGCTCCTTGTAGCGGCCCCACTGTCCGTAGGTGTGCTGCATGATGCCCACCCCATTCTGCCGCTCGCCGTTGAAATCGGGGTTATAGCGATGCCCCAGCCCCTGCGCCGCGAGCAGAAAATCCTCGGTGGTGTCGGAGATATGGCCGGGGTCGGAGACCCGGAGGTTCCCCCCGATACCGTGATACCGGTCGTTGAAACGGGTGTTGCGCTCGAGCCCGCGGAAATGCCCGAGCATGTCGTCGTAGGACCACTCGGTGCTGTTGCCGAGCCCGGCGGCCCAGCCGTCGTAATCTTCCTTCTGGCCGCGCATATAGACCATGGCGTTGACGGCGCTGCCGCCGCCGAGCGCCTTGGCCACCGGCACGATCGGCGCCCGCCCGCCCAGTTGCGGCTGCGGCACTGTCTTGTGCATTTCAAGGAAAGTGTCCTGCGCCAGGTACTTCATATAGCCGGCCGGCATCGCCATGATCCGGTTGGTCGAACGCGGCCCGCGCTCGATGATCAGCACCGAATAGCCGAACTCCCTGACCAGCCGCATCGCCGCCACCGACGCCGCCGACCCGCCGCCGCAGATGATGAAATCGAAGGTGCGTTCGGCCATATGGACTCTATCCCGTTGCGCCGTTCTTAGCTGGGACAGCGGCGACTGAGAAGCCGGTGCAAGTCAAAGCTGTTGTCGACATTGGAGTGCTTGGCTACCCCCACCCTTGATCCCTCCCCACAAGGGGAGGGAGATTGCGAGGCTTCGGTTCCATTGTCTCCCTCCCCTTGATGGGGAGGGTAGCGCAGCTGGCCGCGTCAGCGGCCTAGCGTAGCTGGGTGGGGTGGGGCGCTATGCTCGGACTGTGCGCCCCCTGCCCTCAGGCCGCGTTCGCGGCAGGCAGCGGTAGCGTCGTCTCGAGGATGGCGCCGTTCTTCCGGCACTCTTCGGCGATCTCGACGGCGAAGTCGCGCAGCATCTCGCGATCGAGCACCGCGGCGTTGCGCACCACCATGGCGATGTCGCGGTGCACCGGGTCGACATCGACCGGGCTGATCTCGGTGAGGCGCCCGGCGGCGATGTCGTCGGCGACGGCGGAATAGACGAAAAAGCCGACGCCCTCACCGCGGATGGCGATGCGGCGGGCCGGGCCGGTGGGCAGTTCCACGGACACCGGCGCGCGGCGGAACAGCGCCAGCGCCGCATCGGGATAGACCTGCCACCAGTTGATCGAGATCAGTCGCGGCACCCGCTTCAGCACGTCCTCGATCTTGGGCTCGAGCCCCAGTTCGGCGGCGATCTGCGGCGTCGTCACCATCGGCACCCGCTCGCGCAGCACCAATAGCGGCACGAGGTCGGTGACCAGCGGATCGAGGTTGGGCCAGCAGAGGATCCCCAGTTCGATGTCGCGCTCGCGCAGCATGGCGGCAATCTGGCTCTGGCGGCCCTCGTGGATCACCACGTCGACCGACGGGTACTTGGCCTGGAAGCGTAGCAGCGACTCGGTGACCAGCGGCGAGACGAGGCTGCGCAGCGAGCCGATCGAAACGCGGCCGCGCTCCACCCGGCGCAGCGCCTCCTTGGCCTCCTGCGCCGCCTGCAGGATGCGGCGCGCGTAGGGCAGGAACGTCATGCCCTGATCGGTCAGCGCGATGTTGCGACCGCGGTGGAACAGCGGCACGCCCAACAGGTCCTCCAGCGCCCGCATCCGCATCGATACCGTCGCCTGCGTGACGTTCAGCTTCGCCGCAGCTTTGGTGAAGCTCAGGTCCTGCGCGATCCGGTCGAAGGTTCTGATCTGGTCGAGGTCCATGATAGGCGACGCTTATCGAGGTTGCACCGTGGAGCCTCGCAAGAGGCCTTTGCATTGAACATGCTGATAACGGCGATGGGAGAATGTCAACAGAAATATGTCAGCAAGGCTGACCAATACGTGAGTCGCGAAAGGCCCCCTCACCCGGCGCTGCGCGCCGACCTCTCCCCCAGAGGGAGAGGTGAAGACAGGCCCGATCGCGCAGCTCGCGTCACCTCTCCCTGGGGGGAGAGGTCGGATCGCGGAGCGATCCGGGTGAGGGGGCCTTTCGCGATGCGGCCCGCCGCGCCAATTTCGCCGCCTTGTTCCGCGCCGCTGTCGCTGCCGCGTCATCCCCCAGATGCGCCTCGCCCCGCGCCCGCGCCAGCTCCATCTGCCGCTCGCGCTCGCTGGCTCCCGCCGGCGCCGCCTCGGCGCAGCTCATGCACAGCGAACCCACCGCCTCATGCGGCAGGATCGGGTTGCGGCAGCCGCGGCACAGCACCGCCTCGCCTTCAGCGAGGCCATGCACCACCGAGACGCGCTCGTCGAACACGAAGCACTCGCCGTTGAAGCGGCTTTCGGCTTCCGGGACCGTCTCGAGATACTTGAGGATGCCGCCCTTCAAGTGGAACACCTCCTTGAACCCCTGCGACAGCATATAGGCCGAGGCCTTCTCGCAGCGGATGCCGCCGGTGCAGAACATTGCCACCTTCGGGTGCGCCGCCGGATCGAGCTTGGCCACATAATCCTTGAACTCGGTGAAGCTCTGTGTCCCCGGGTCGCGGGCATTGCTGAAGGTGCCGAGCTTCACCTCATAGTCGTTGCGGGTGTCGATCAGCGTCACGTCGTTGCGGCTGATCAGCCTGTTCCAGTCGCGCGCCTCGACATAGGTGCCGGTGAGCTTGCTCGGGTCGGCCTCGGGCGCGCGCAGCGTCACGATCTCGGGCTTCAGCCGCACCTTCATGCGCAGGAACGGCATTTCGCTAGCGGCGGAGAATTTTGCCTCGGCGCCTGCAAGCCGGCCGTGCCAGAGCGGACTGGATTCGAACCAGTTCATCAGTTCGTCGATCGCCGCGGGCGTACCGGCAACCGTACCGTTGATCCCCTCGGGCGCCAGGATGAAGGTGCCACGAATGCCGCGGGCGCAGCAGAACTGCGCCAGCTCCGGCTTCAGCGCTGCACAATCTTTGAAATCCGCAAACTTGTACAGCGCCAGCACCTTGAAACGGTTCAGGCGTTCCGACAGATTGGCGGCGGTTTCTTCAAGCTCGATCATCGCGGGCGGGTGTAGCATCCGCCAACCGCAACGGGCAAATCGGACATCATTTTCGGGAGAGAGAAATGACCTATCGGGCCAGCGACGCTCGCTATGGCGGCGGCATGCAGTATCGCTATACGGGACGTTCCGGGCTGAAGCTGCCGGTGATCAGCCTGGGGCTGTGGCAGAATTTCGGTGGCACGCGCGACTATCCCAGTGCCTTCGAGATGCTGAGCTACGCCTTCGACAAGGGCGTCACCCATTTCGACCTCGCCAACAATTACGGCCCGCCGCCGGGCGCTGCCGAGGAGTTGTTCGGCGATGTGATGGCGCGCGATTTCCGCCCCTATCGCGACGAAATGATCATCTCCTCCAAGGCCGGCTGGACCATGTGGGAAGGCCCCTATGGCGACCGCGGCTCGCGCAAGTACATCCTCGCTTCGGCCGACCAGAGCCTCAAGCGCATGGGCATCGAGTATTTCGATATCTTCTACTCGCACCGCTACGATTCCGAGACCCCGCTCGAGGAGACGATGGGGGCGCTGGCGCAGCTGCACCGGCAAGGCAAGGCGCTCTACGTCGGCATTTCCATGTACCCTGAGCAGCAGACCCGGGAAGCGGTGCGCATCCTCAAGGACATGGGTGTACCCTGCCTGATCCATCAGCCCAACTACTCGATCCTCAACCGCTGGATTGAGGAAGACGGCACCATGGCCGCCTGCGATGAACTCGGCGTCGGCATCATCGCCTTCTCGCCGCTGCAGCAGGGGATCCTTTCGGGCAAGTACAACAGCCTGAAGGGCGACCTCTCGGGCACCCGCGCCTCGGAGAACTATTCGCTCTCGGCCAACCGGCTCGAGCCGCGCATCCTCGAAGCAGTCGACAAGCTCGGCGAGATCGCCCGGGCGCGGAAGCAGACCATGGTGCAGCTGGCGCTCGCCTGGGTGCTGCGGCGGAAAGAAGTCACCTCGGCGCTGATCGGCATCCGCAATCTCGAGCAGCTCAAGGATTGCCTCGGCGTGCTCGACAACCTCGAGCTCTCGGCCGAGGAGATCGCCGCCATCGACGCCGCCGCCAAAGGCGGCCTGATCGACAGCCGGCCGGGGCGCTGAGCGCAGGGCAACAGTATACGATGGGCCGGCGCGGGAAACGCACCCCCACCCCTGTCCCCTCCCCGCAAGGGGGAGGGAGACGCTCTCACTGGCGTCAGTGTTTTGGTCTCCTCCCCCCTTGCGGGGAGGGACAGGGTGGGGGGTACTCTTCCCGTACCAAGCCATCCACTTATGCGATCGCTGGCGGAGCTCTCAGGCCCGCTCGTCCCGGCAATAGTTCAGCAGCACCGCCGTCAGCACCACGTAGAGCGTGTTGTGCAGCGGAAAACTCAGCATGGTGTCGGGCAGGCCCAGCACCAGGTAGCTGACCGAGAGCAGGCTGCAGCCATAGAGCCGGGTGCGATACTGGCTGTCATGCGGGCTGAAGATGCAGCTCAGCACCGGCAGCACCAGCAGCAGCAGGTAGACCACGAGGCCGAACAGGCCCGAGGCGACAGCGAAGTTCAGCGCGTCGTTGTGCAGGTGCGGCAGCTCTGCGTGCACCAGCTCGTAGACCGCCAGATAGGGGACGATCGCCGTCATCAGCTGCCCCCAGCCATGCCCGAACAGCGGCGCATCGGTAAAGGCCTGGGCGCCGGCGCGATAGAGGATGAAGCGGATGGTGGTGCCGAGGTCGGCCGGATTGTCGCCGCCGGCCAGCCGGCTGAGAATATCGAACATCGACGATGAGCGGGCGCCCGCGAGGTCGGCGAAATAGGCGATGAGCCCGAACCCGGCGAGCACCGCAACGCTCACCGCCGCGGCCAGGAGCTTGTGCCGCACCAGCAGCACCGCGGCGACGAACAGCAGCACCGGAAACGCGACGAGTGCAGCGCGCGAGCCCGAGGCAAAGATCACCGCCAGCGCCATCAACGGGCCGAGCAGGTAGATGAAGCGCTGCCGGCCGGTGGCGGCGGCAGCGCCGATCATGGCGAAAAAGCCCAGCAGCAGCGCGGTGTTGGACAGCCGGATCGGATCGGTGATCGGCGAGCCCAGCCCGGCCCGCTGCATGCCCTCGACATAGTTGAAGTAGAGCGCCATCAACAGCCCGGCGGCGCTGCCGAACAAGGCGAAATCCGCGAGCTTGCGGCTGTTGGCCGGCCCGGCGGCGCGGCGGAACAACAGCGCCAGCGGGGCATAGAGCAGCATGGCCGAGAAGTTGAGCGTCTGCAGCAGGTCGGATGGCTGCCGCATCGTCACCACGGCGCTGATGAACAGCAGCGTGAAGGCGCCGAGAAAGAGTTTTGCCGGCAGGTCGAAGGGGATCGTTACCGTCGCCCGCCGCAGCGCAAAGAAGGCGAACACCGCCAGCGCAATGGCGAGCAGCGCAAAGGTGGTGAAGTAGCCGAGGACTGAGGAGAGTCCGATCGCCACCACCAGCATGGCGCGGCGCAGCAGCGCCTCGCTGGCGGCGGAAGGGCTGAGCGGCGCCAGCGGCAGGCCGACCGGCAACGCTTCGGCGACCGGCCGCCCCTTTGGGGCTGCCTCGCCGATCACCTCGCCATTGCCGTCAGCCGTCATCGGTCCGCCTTCAGGTCCTGAGCACGCCGCCTGTCGCCTTGCTCACTGCGGCAACGACATTCGCCGCCACCTTCTCGATCTCCTCGTCGGTCAGCGTCTTGTCGCTGGGCTGCAGCGTCACGGCGATGCCGACCGATTTCTTGTCCTCGGCGATCCCCTTGCCTTCGAACACGTCGAACACCGACACTTCCGTGATCAGCGTCTTGTCGGCGTTCCTGGCGGCACGGAGGATCGTCGCCGCCGGCACCGAGCGGTCGACGAGGAAGGCGAAATCGCGGCTCAGCGGCATCAGGCCCGAGAGCTTCAGCGCCGGCTTGGAGCGGGTCGGTTTCTTCCGCGGTTCGGGGATCGCGTCGAGATCGAGCTCGAACGCCGCCACCGGACCCGCCAGGTCGAACGCTTCGAGTTCGTTCGGGTGGATTTCGCCGAACCAGCCGATGGTCAGCTTGGGGCCGAGCTGGATGCGCCCACCGCGGCCCGGATGGCTCCACGGGGCGGGTTCGGCCACCAGTTGCAGTTTGTCGATGTCATGGCCCATGGCGTCGAGCAGCGCCGCCATATCGGATTTGGCGTCGAACACCGAGACCTTGCCATTACTCGATTGCCAGTGGCGCGACCCACCGAGGCGAATGCCCGAGGCATAGGTGCGCTGGCCCTCGGGCTGCACCGAGTGGAACACCTGGCCGACTTCGAACAGCTTCAGCTCGCTCAGGCCGCGATTGGTGTTGCGCTGTGCGGCGCCGAGCAGGCCCGGCAGCAGCGAGGGCCGCATGTCGGTGAGTTCCGAGGCGATCGGGTTGGCGAGCTTCAGCTCGGCCGCGCCGCCGCCGTAGCGCTGCGCTTCCGCTTCGGGGATGAACGACCAGGTTACCGCTTCGTCGAGCCCGCGTGCCGCGAGCGTGCGGCGGGCGAGGCGGCGGCGGTTCTGCAGCACTGTCAGCATGCGCGGCGCCACGTGGTTGAGCCGCGGCAGCGGATCGACCGGCACGTTGTCGACGCCCACCATGCGCATCACTTCCTCGGCGAGGTCGGCCTTCATGGTGATATCCGGCCGCCAGGAGGGGACATGCACCTTGCGGGTCAAACCGGCGCCCTCGAGCTTGAAGCCGAGCCGCCCGAGGATGGCTTCGATCTCGCTCGGCGAGGTCTCGAGGCCGGTCAGCCGTTCGACTTCGCTGAGCGGGAACTCGACCACCGTGTTGGGGAACACGTCCTCGCCCGAAATCACCGGCTCCATCGCTTCGCCACCCACCAGCTCCAGCATCAGCCGGGTGGCGAGTTCGAGGCCGGGCTCGGTGAGCGCGGGATCGACCGACCGCTCCAGCCGGTAGCGGGCGTCCGAGACGATGCCGGTCTTGCGGCCGGTCTGCGCGATGAGATCGGGATCCCAGCTGGCGCATTCCATCAGGACGTTCACCGTGGCGTCGGTGGTGCCGGAGCGAATGCCGCCCATCACCCCACCGAGGCAGAGCGGGCCCTGGTCGTCGGCGATCACCGTCATGGTCTCATCGAGCGCGTAGAGCTTGTTGTCGAGCGCGTCGAACTCTTCGCCCGGCCTGGCGTTGCGCAGCACTGCCTGCCCGACGATCTTGTCGGCGTCATAGGCGTGGAGCGGCCGGCCCCAGCCGAGCGACACGAGGTTGGTGATATCGACCACCGCATTGATCGGCCTCAGGCCCACGGCGCGCAGCCGCTGCTGCAGCCAATCGGGCGACGGGCCGTTCTTGATGCCCTTGAAGTAGCGGCCGGCGAACTTGCGGATCGCCTTGGGTTCGCCGGCGGCGAACTGGTGCGGCAGCGGCGGTATCGGGCTCGGGCCCTGCGATGGTACCGGCGACATATCGGTCGGCTTCAGCTTGCCGGCGCCGAAGGCCGCGAGGTCGCGCGCCACGCCGTAGACCCCGGTGGCGTCGCCGCGATTGGGGGTGATCGAGATATCGATCAGCGTGCTGCCGAGCTTGGCGTAATCGACATAGGCCACGCCGACAGGCGCATCCGCAGGCAGTTCGATGATGCCGTCATGGTCGTTCGAAAGCTCGAGCTCGGCCGCCGAGCAGAGCATGCCGTTCGACGGCTCGCCGCGGATCACCACACCGGCCTTCAGGGTGAAATCCTTGCCCGGGATGTAGGTATCGGGGAAGGCGAACACCGATTTCATCCCGGTGCGCGCGTTGGGCGCGCCGCACACCACGTCGATCAGCGTGCCGGTGCCGGCATCGACCTTGCAGAGGTTGAGATGGTCCGAGTTCGGATGCGGCTTCGCCTCGACCACATGGGCGACGACGAACGGCCGGAGCTTTTCGGCCGTATCGACGATCTCTTCGACCTCGAGCCCGACCATGGTCAGCGCCTTGCCGATCTCCTCGGCCGAGGCGGTGGTGTCGAGGTGTTCTTTCAGCCAGTCGAGAGTGAACTTCATTTGTAGATGCTTTCGGTCGCTTCGATCCTGGGCAGTTGCCCGCTGATCTCGAAGAGTTTGGCAAGGACGTTGGCAAAGCCGCGCGCGTCGTCGATGGCGCGGTGGGTATGTTCGATATGGCCGTACCAGGCCGGCGGCACGCGCTGCATGCCCCACCTGGTATACTCGGCCCCGCGCAGCGTGCCGGCCATGGTGTAAAGGCAGACCCCGCCGCCGCGGAAGATCTGCCGGCTCTTGTATGGTCCACCCATGACGCGGGTGCCGGCGAACACCGACAGGTAGTGGTCCATCCACAGCCCATCGAAGATCATCGGCGCGGCCGCGAAGACGCGGAAGCCGGGCAGGCTCTCCACCCAGTCGGCGTAGCGCGGCATGACGATGCCGGGATCTTCCGGGTTTTGGGTGGCATGCTTCCAGGCCTCGGGCTGCGTCTTCCACCACGCCATGGTGTTGGGGTCGGGTTTGCGGTCGGCGCGCGGCGTCAGCACCGCCTCGAACTCGCTCAGCACTGTGCCCGAGATGTCGACCGCTACCGAGGCAAAGCTCAGCATCGAACTCTCCAGCGGGTTATGTCCGTCGGACTCGATGTCGGTGACGACGAAGGTGCAGAGGTCCGACTGACCCGGCGCGATAGGTGGCTGCAGGCTCATCGGGGCAGTACCTCGACCAGCTTGAAGCGCTCGCAGACCAGCTCGAGGTCCTCCGACCAGCCGCCATTACGCTCGAAATAGGCCACGTGGCCGGCTCGCCAGGCGGCGAAGTCACCCTCGCCTTCGGCCAGCGCGAAGGCTTCGGGCACATCGGCGAAGCGACGGACCTCGAGTGACACGGTCTCGATCACGGCGGCGGGTTTGCCGGAACCATCGAGCACCACATCGCGGCGACCGACCTCAGGCATGGCTTCCTTGCCCGGGCCGTAGTCACGGACTGCACCACAGGTTGCCGTCTTGGCGCCGGCGAGCACCAATGCCAGCAACTCATCGGCCAGCGCCGGGCTGTCGCCGAACGAGAAACGAACAGCATCGGTGTAGCTGGAAGGGACAACTACGGGCATGGCCGCTCCTTCACCGGGTCATCCCCGCGAAAGCGGGGACCTCTGCTTGCTCGGCCGGCATCGCAAACGCAGGTTCCCGCTGTCGCGGGAACGCCTCCGAGTGCGCGGAGATCGCCGAGCGCGGCGGCAGTCAGCACGGGGAGGCTCATCGCGGCAGCTCGGTCACATAGGTGCAATGGCCGGAGGCGACGGTGCCTTCGGTGTCGACCCGGACGAACGGCATGTTCTCATCGATCAGGCTGATGCGCAGCAGAAACCCGGTGCTGCTGTCGAGCGCCACGAAATCGATGCGCTCCTGCAGCGAGCCAGGATTGATCACCTTGAGGCTGCCGGCCTCGATGGTGTCATTGTCCGAGCCGATGAAATGCTCGCGATAGGCGCCGGTCTCGAGGTCGATCCGCGTCACCCGCGACCCGGCAGCACGGGCCTTGTCGATGCTGATGATCAGCGGCAGCGTCTCGCTCGAGTTGTAATAGTGCTCCGGCGTGCAGGCGACCATCTCCTCGGCGATTGCGGGGGACGCCATCAGAACGGCGGCGAAAGCAACGAAGAGTTTCATGCGGTTGCCGCCTCTGTAACTGGGTCGTCCCCGCGAAAGCGGGGAACTCTGTTTTCCTTGCCTGCGTCGCAAACGGAGGTTCCCGCTTTTGCGGGAATGACACCGAGTACGTGGCAGCGCTGGAGCGCACGCATCAGCTGCTGAGCCCGCCGAACAGCGTCGGCAGGTCGAGCGGCCGGAAGCCGTAGTGATCGAGCCAGCGCTTGTCGGCATCGAAGAAGGCGCGCAGGTCATTCATGCCGTATTTGAGCATGGCAATGCGATCGATCCCCATGCCCCAGGCAAAGCCCTGGTAGACATCGGGATCGAGCCCGCAATTG